>ENA-OZKH01000464-OZKH01000464.1-human-gut-metagenome-genome-assembly--contig:-NODE-464-length-15728-cov-10.359918_pt1 | contig 15728 bp, 9 predicted proteins | sample MGYA00244180_ERZ653758 | MGnify/ENA primary metagenome ERZ653758 (study PRJEB26926, sample SAMN06165252) | human gut metagenome | biome: ENVO:00009003; feature: ENVO:2100002; material: ENVO:00002003...
AATTCATTGAATCTTTCAAGGTTATTTCACTGTTCAGTTATCAAGGTTCTTTGTTCTGTTGTCGTTCTCGGCGACAGCTTATTTATTATATCTTATCAAGTCTGTTTTGTCAAGAACTTTTTTTCATTTTTTGAAGCTTTTTCTTTCAATCGGTTTTGTCCGATCTGTTATCTCAAACGCGACAACTCTGATATTTTATCATGTGTTGTTCTGTTTGTCAACAACTTTTTTGTTGTCCGCTGTCAGATCATGTCATGTCCCGCGGCCAGCTTGACTATGTTACCATCTGGGTATTATTTTGTCAACCCATTTTTTCCAAAAATTTCACTTTCTTATGTGTACTTTCGCAAAGTGAATTTTACTGTTTCAGTTCATCTTTCCAGAAAAGATATATTTCCACCATATTTTATTTCAATATCGCATCCATCGCATCTTTCACTGACCTCACACCAGTCAGGCAGATTCCCTTTGGCACAGATCCACTGTCCTTCATGGAATCCAGGCTGACCTGTGGCAGAATGCATTCATCAAATCCAAGTTTTTTTGCTTCTGTCACGCGCTGCTCTGCCATACTGACGGCACGCACTTCTCCGCTTAAGCCCACTTCTCCGAAACAGATCGTCTTCTCATTGATCGGGTTTTCACGGTAACTGGATATAATGGCAAGCACAATGCCAAGATCGATCGCTGGCTCATTCATTTTTACGCCGCCCGCGATATTCACATAAGCGTCACAGTCTCCAAGTTTTAATCCCAGCCTTTTTTCAAGTACTGCCATCAGAAGATTTACCCTGTTAAAATCGGTGCCTGCAGCCGTTCTCCGCGGAATTCCAAAATTACTGTGGCAGACTAACGCCTGTACTTCCACCAGAATCGGTCTGGTTCCTTCCATAGAACACGCAACAACCGAACCGGATGCACCTTCCGGTTTCCCGCTCAGCATGTATTCCGAAGGATTTTCCACTTCCATCAGTCCGTTCTGTCTCATCTCAAACACGCCAATCTCATTCGTTGAGCCGAACCTGTTTTTGACACCGCGCAGTATACGGTATGCCGCATGCCTGTCCCCCTCAAAATAGAGTACCGTATCCACCATGTGTTCTAAAACTCTCGGACCCGCAACCACGCCCTCTTTCGTCACATGACCGACAATAAAGATGGAAATTCCCATCCCCTTTGCAATCTGCATAAATACCCCTGTGGATTCCCGCACCTGTGATACGCTGCCCGGTGCAGAGGAAACTTCTTCGTTATACATGGTCTGTATGGAATCTATGATCACGATCTGCGGTTTTTCCCGGTCAATCACCGTTTTTATCGTGTCTAAGTTCGTTTCACATAAAAGTGTCAGCGAATCGCCAAAGGTTCCGATACGTTCTGCCCTTATTTTGATCTGCTGCAGGGATTCCTCTCCGGATATATATAATACGCGCACACCTTTCTCCGATAAATTCCGGCATACCTGCAAAAGCAGTGTTGATTTACCGATTCCCGGATCACCGCCCACTAACACTAAAGATCCCTGTACGATTCCGCCGCCAAGTACACGGTCAAGCTCTTTCATATCCGTCGACATGCGTTTGTCCTGTGTCATCTCGATCTGTGAGAGCGGAACGTTCTTCGCCTCTGCCGCTTTTGCCGCTACCCTGCCGCCTTTTGCTGCACTTTTTTTATCGATCATCTCCTCAACAAATGTATTCCATTCCTTACATGCAGGACACTGTCCCATCCACTTTGATGATTCGTAACCACATTCCTGACAAAAAAATACTGTTGTTTTTCCCTTCGGCATATTCCTTCTCCATCTCTTTTTATTGTTTATCAGTATACTTACTTTATCTGTAAAAAGCAACTTACTTTCTATGACAAAAACCGGAAAAAGCAATCCGCTTCTTCCGGTTTTTATTATTATTGCAGAATTATTTTTTTACTTTAATTTTCACTGCTGAACTCCTGATTGTAAAGTCTGCAAGTAATTCATTCCTGCCATTTACAACCACTTTGTAATAATATGTTTTTTTCTTCTTTGCTTTTTTATCTGCAAAAGACGTCTTCTTTGTGGTTCCAATCAGAGTATACTTACCGTTCTTCTTTTCTGCACGGTAAATCTGATAAGTTTTGGCACCTGTTACCTTATTGTAAGAAACGGTAACCGTTCCTTTTTTGTTATTTTTTACTTTTGCAGCAACTTTGACACCATATATGATGACTGCCGGCTTACCGGAAGCAACCTGTGTACCATATTCCGAGGTCATATAAGAGGCAATTCTTGTTCCTTTTTCCCCATATGCACTGACCATATAATAATATTTCACACCTTTTTTCAACCGTGCCCTGTCATATGCCGCCGTGCCTGTAATGGATCCGTCTTCGCCATAATATTCCCGATAGTGAACCTCACTGTAATATCCTGTCTCATCATTGGAATCTTTTGCGATCAGGTTACCTGTTGCTGCATAAAGTTTTTCGTCCGTATTACATAACGGCGTATATACAGAACGGACGACTTTATAATATTTCGCACCTTTTACCTTTTTCCAGGTAATCTTTACTGCATTCTTTTTCGTATCATAAACAGCTTTGATGGATTTTACTGCTGCAAGTGATGTAGATTCTTTTGACGATGACCATCCACTGTATTCTTTTTGGGAATTATAAGCCCTTACCGATACATTTACGTATTCTCCGCTCGATAATCCTTTAATGGTGTATTTATTTTTCTTTACCGTTACATATTTTTCTGCAACTGTTTTTTTCTCACCATATTTATCATATACCATGTATCGGATCTGATAGCCTGCAGCGTACTTGTCCGCATCCCATTTAACGCTTACATTTTTGCCTTTATTGGTAAGGACGAGATTTCGCGGCTCCTCGAGCTGCATTTTAACTCTGGTCGACGCGGTAATGTATTTTAATGTTTTTCCGTCTTTATAATATGCACAGATCAGATAGGTGTAACTCTCACCGAATTTTAACTTTTTGTCCGTGTATGTTGTCGTTTTTGCGTTTGTGATCGTTTTCACCAGTTCATACTTTGTATTTTCTACTGTTACGGCACTGTTGCCCGAATTGATCCATCCTGAAATTTCTGTGATATCCTTGTCACTCTCAGAAGTTCTGTAAATCTCATATTTTGTTGCAAAACCTACTTTTGTCCAGGTCAGTTTCACTGTATTTTTTGAGTTCTTAGCCACCTTTAATACAATGTTATTTACACGGCTGGTACTTACAGTAAAATTTTTATATATACTGTAACTTTTCGTTTTTCTGTCCGGATCATAATAATAAGAGCGTACCTTGTAGGAGTATTTTGTGCCTGCCTTTAAATTCTGATCTGTATAGACATAGTCTGTGGTCGTTGCTATTTTCTTATATTTTTTACCTGAAAGACGATAAATCTCATATCCGGTACAGCTTCCTCTGGTAAAAGATAACTTTATACTGTTTTTTCCCGCCTTTGTATATACACGCGGTACGGATACCTTATCCGTATAGCTTACCATATTCGAAGCAGGACTCATTGCCGTATAATAAGTCATGCCAACAGATATATTTTTATACGTTTGATTTTTTTGAGCATCTGTTACTTTTATTTCCTTATTTACGGTAAACACCGGCTTCTTTTGTATGTTATAAAGAGAACTGCCTGCATCATAGGTATGCGCAACAAATGTATATTTTACGCCCGGTTTTAAAGAGATTGCACTGTATGATCCATCGATTCCCTTCACTTTGTAAGAACGTACATAACTGCTTATTTCCTTACTTTCAAGCTCCGTAAGTGCATCTTTTAAATAAAGTTTTTTCTGCTGTCCCTGACCATCCGTATAGTAACCATAAGCGTTCAAAAGCTCATAATTATAATGCGCCGGCTTCTTTCCTTCTTCAAAAACATAAATGACTACATCCGCATCGATTGGCGTCCATGAGAGCTGCCAGTCATCTCCATTGTACGTCTTTTCTATTTTGAGATTTTTTACTGTCGGTATGTTTCCATTAATGCTGGCCGTTGCAGTTATGACATCTGAATAACTTCCATCTGAAAAATATCCCTCTTCCGCAGATTCCAGTCTGACGGAACAATAAAAATATGGCAGTCCTGAATCTATTGTAATATTACAATACGGATCTGATGCATACTCTGAATCCGTTTCATAGGAATCGTTTTCTCCTTTTGCATTTACATAAGCATCGTACAGCGTTCCCCTCTTATTGTAAAACTGTAAAAAGCTCTCTATATTCGTAATATTTAACGGTTTGCTGCTTCGCAGGTAATACACACGATAGCTATCCACTCCGTTTTGTGCATTCCAGGTAACTGACATCTCTTTTCCCTTTTCAGAAACTTTTGTACCGGTTACCGGTGATAACTTCTTTAAAGAGTAATTTTTATAAGTATAGGTGTCCGACCATTTACCATACATGTCCACCACATATTTCGTCTGTTTCGATTCTATAATATATTGGCTATTATCATTCCAGTTCCAATATACCTCCTGTTTGTTACTTGTCACTTCATGATAATATACAGCACGGACTTTTACGCTGACCTGCTGTCCTGAATTCAATATGACATATGGCAGTCTTGCTGCATCTGATGTTATCATCTCATGTACGGTTCCGTCTGACGCATCCAAAAATAATCCCGGCATATTATAGACCTTGGTATTTCCATCGCAGACCACTTCATATCCAACCTTCATCATGTCTCCGGCTTTATTTTTCATTGTGGCCGTATCATTATTAACCGGATTCCAGCTTATTTTTACATAAGTTTTTTCAAAAGAAATCTCTTCATAAGCATTTGCATATACAACATATTTATATTTTTTCGATGCTGAATCATATACCGATTCATACGTTAATTGCTTATAAAAATGTCCATTATAACTATAATAAAGAACCTGTGTATCATTTTTTACTGCATACTCATCTATCCGCTTTTTGGCATTTTCCGATGAATCACTTACAGTAATTTCTGTAATTTCATCACCTTCTGTCACATAATGATACCCTGTCGCATCACATGACCGCAATGCTCTATACGTCTTACCATTGACTCTATACATTCCATATGCATCTTGATATTTATCTGTGTTGCCTTTCAGTATGGCTTCTGCCTTATTATACAGGTTTACAAATCCATCAATATCCGTACCGCTGCACTGACCATAATAGTTATTTTCATACTTGTATAATCCTACGGTCTTATCCCAAAAATTGCTCCTTTTTGTAATCTTAAAACCTGCAATTTCGTCTGTCGTACCTGCTGCAATCACTCCGTTCTGGAACCGATTCACATAAGCATATCTCAACTGCCGGCCAGACGCTGTTGTTATAATACTTCCGTCATCTTTTCCTCTTACATTGATTACCTTTGACGGTTTATCAATTGCAGCGAGTTCTTCCTCTTCAGTCTCTTCTTCGGTCTCTTCTTCTATTTCTTCTTCCGATTCTTCTTCCGTCTCTGTTTCCATCACTTCGGTATCATCAACAGCCTCCGTATCATTCACGTTTTCTGTCTCTTCTACAGTTTTCTCAGTTTCTGATGCCTCTGATGTTTCTGGAATTTCCGATGCCTCGCTGTTCTCTGTCTGCCCGCTGTCATTTTCTGCAGACTCACTGTCCGTTTCGCTTTCTTTCTCTGTCTGTTCTGTTGCTAAAGCTGCTTCCATCGCATCTTCTTCCTGTATCACAGCCTCTGTTACTGTCTGTACATCTGTCTGCGGCAATCCAGCAGCACCTACTGATGTCCAATCTCCGACCGTCAGCGTAAGCGCCATCGCAAATGCCGCCATACGTTTCCAACCCGTGAGTCTCTTTCTTTTCATAACTTTTCTCCTTCTGATTTATTGCACATTGTCACGCGCATTTTTTATGTTAATGTAACAGTTTATCCCCGTCAATCGTACTTTCGTACTTGAAAGCGCAAAAAAGCTTACATGCCCTTTTGACATGTAAGCTTCCTTTGATCTCACTTTTCCGTTCTTAACACTTTGTAACTTTTACATCTACCGGATGGTCGCCAAGTTCTACACTTAAGCTTAATTTGCCGCCAAGATTTGTCTTCATCTTTCCTGCATCTGCGCCATCGATCGTGATGTCGTACTCTGACTCATCCTCAAGTTCTACTGTGATCTGTGCATCTTCCGGTCCCTCTACCTGAAATGTCAGGCCTGTATCTGTTGCATTCAGATTCATGACAGCCGTTCCCGGAACAGATTCATATACGAACATGCCATTGCGCTCTAACTTGGTGATCTCGGAAAATGTCTTCACCTTGTAGATATCTCCCTGATGTTCGAAATTATCAAGTTTCGCCTTTGCACCTAATGTGTAATCCCCAAAACTGATCGTTCCATCTGCTTCTGAACGAATTAATTCGCTGATCGTTGCCATTTTTTCCTCCTGTGATAAAGTAGTTTTCTCTTTATCGTAAAATTTTGTGCCCTTATTATATAATATCCCCGTCACGATTTCCAGTGCTTTCCCGGATATTTCAGTAAAATTTTATTTTGTTTCGAACACGACTTTTTCTTTGTGGATCGTCACGACCACTTCCATATCTTTTTTCACTTTGCCGGACAGGATTTCTTCTGCCAGTTCATCCTCGATATCGTTCTGGATCTGACGGCGCAGCGGTCTTGCACCATATTTCGGATCATACGCTTTATCGACAATATGCTTTTTGACGCTGTCACGCACGGTAAGGTGGATTCCCATCTGTTTTTCACAGCGATCTGTAAGTTCTTTTAACATCAGTGCAACGATCTGTTTCATATCGTCTTTGTTTAACGCTCTAAATACGATCGTCTCATCAATACGGTTTAAAAATTCCGGTTTAAAAATACGGCGTACTTCTTCCATCACGCTGTTTTTCATGCGGTCATAATTCTGTTTTTCATCATCCGAAACTGCAAATCCAAGTTTTTTCGGCTCAATGATCGCCTGTGCTCCGGCATTTGACGTCATAATAATGATCGTATTTTTGAAATCCACTTTGCGTCCCTGGGAATCCGTGATATGACCGTCGTCTAACACCTGCAGTAAAATATTAAATACATCCGGATGCGCCTTTTCGATCTCATCAAACAGGATCACCGAATACGGATTTCTGCGCACCTTTTCGCTGAGCTGTCCTCCCTCCTCATGGCCTACATATCCTGGCGGTGAACCAATCATCTTTGATACGCTGTGTTTCTCCATATATTCCGACATATCAACACGGATCATAGACTGTTCGCTGCCAAACACTGCCTCCGCAAGTGCCTTTGAGATCTCTGTTTTTCCGACACCGGTCGGGCCTAAGAACAGGAAAGAACCGATCGGGCGCTTCGGATCTTTTAATCCGACACGTCCTCTTCGCACAGCTTTTGCCACTGCACTCACCGCATCCTCCTGACCGATGACACGTTTGTGTAAGGTAGCCTCTAATTTTCTTAAGCGGGCAGCCTCCCCCTCGGCAATCTTTCTTACCGGGATCTTCGTCCATCCGGATACCACATCCGCAATATCGTCTTCTGTCACTTTTAACTTTTTACTGCGGCTGTCTTTCTTTGTCTTTGCCTGTATTTTGGCAAGCTCTTCTTCACACGCTTCTTTTTCGTTCTTCTTCTGCTTTGCACCTTCCACATCACCATCGTGCAGAAATTCTAACATTTCCTCTTCTAACAGGTTGATGCGATGTCTTAATTCAACGACTTCCTCCGGTTTTCCACCCGCGCGCAGACGTACCTTTGCTGCAGCCTCATCCATCAGATCGATTGCTTTATCCGGCAGGAAACGGTCATTGATATAGCGCGCAGACAGGCGTACTGCTGCCGATACCGCATCATCCGTAATCTTTACCTGATGATGTTTTTCATACTGTTCCCGCAGTCCCTCTAAAATCTGCACTGCCTCCTCTTCCGACGGCTCTTCTACCGTAACCGGCTGGAATCTGCGCTCTAGCGCAGCATCTTTTTCAATATATTTGCGGTATTCATCGATTGTCGTTGCACCGATCAGCTGCAGTTCCCCACGCGCAAGTGCAGGTTTTAATATATTGGAAGCATCGATTGCTCCTTCCGCTCCGCCCGCTCCGATGATTGTATGCAGTTCATCGATGAAGAGCAGGATATTGCCGGCTGCCCGTACTTCCTGAAGTACCTTTTTAATGCGCTCCTCAAACTCACCGCGATATTTTGAGCCTGCCACGATTCCGGACATATCCAAAGATACCACCCGCTTTCCCGCAACGGTATCCGGAACCATTCCGGTTGTAATACGCTCCGCAATTCCCTCAACGATCGCAGTCTTTCCAACGCCCGGTTCACCGATCAGACATGGGTTATTCTTTGTCCTTCTGCTTAAGATCTGGATCACACGGTCGATCTCTTCCTGTCTGCCGACTAACGGATCTAATACTCCCTCTGCCGCCAATGCAGTCAGATCTCTGGAGTATTGATTTAATACCGGTGTATCCGATGCTGTTTTTTTCACCGGCTTACCATTCATGAAATCTTCTTTGTACAGGCTCGCATCTTCTCCCATTGCGATCAGGATATCCACATACATTTTCTGGATATTGACCGCTAAGGTATTTAAAAGGCGGGATGCCACACACTCTGTCTCTTTCATCATCGCGATAAGGATATGCTCCGTCCCGATCTCCTCTGCATGAAAACGCGCTGCCTCCCTTGCTGCCCCTTCTAACACCTGCAGTGCCCTCGGCGAATATTCCTTAGCCTCTGCCGTCAGCACCTGTGCATCCGGTGCAATGAGTTCCTCGATCAGCTGCATGACTTTGTCAAGTTCTACTCCATTATCATTTAATACCTGCGCAGCGACGCCCGTTCCTTCTTTTAAAAGTCCGATCAGGATATGCTCCGTTCCGATATAATGATGATGCAGTGATTTCGACATCTTTGAAGCCTGATCGATTGCTTTTTTTGCTTTTGATGTATATCGTATCTGCATAGTTTCTCCATTCTTTTTCTATTTATAAATCATTTAAATCGATGATCTCTAAATCATCTTCTTCCTCTTCTTCTCTCGGAATGTGTTTTTTCTCCGGAGTATGTTTCCGCTCCGGCTTTTCTTTTCTCTCCGGCCTTTGTTTCTCCTCCGGTTTTTCTTTTCTCTCCGTGCGCTGTTTTTCCTCCGGTTTTTCTTTTCTCTCCGGCCTTTGTTTCTCCTCCGGTTTTTTTCTTTCTACCGGCAGGAAATCTTCGTCCTCTTCCCAGTCCTCATCGTCAAGATCGTCAGACATGCCACGTCCAAACAATCCCGCACGCACTTTATGGATCTTTGATACGCCGACTTCGTTCTCTGTATCGTTTTCTTCCACATCATCCGGCTCTTCTTCCACTTTTTCTTTTGGTTTTCTGTGGAAAAATCCTTTTCTCTGTGTTTCTTCCTCCTCCCAGTCAGCGTCTTCCGGATCATCTACTTCCAAATCATCTTCTTCCACGCCAGGATTCTCTTCTATATTATCATCTTCTTCCAGATCAGTATCATCTTCTGCTTCCTGATCCTTTCCCTGTTTTTCGGACTTCCAGTCCCAGTCATCCTCTTCCTCATCCCAGTCGTCACTCTTACGTCCTCTCAATAGAAGATTGATAATAATAACGACAAGTACTGCGATCACAAAAGCCATAATTCCCATCATATTTCTGGAAAAAGACTTTTCTTTTGCATATTGTTCAGAGAGATCATTGTATTCCTGCTGGAGATATTCCATATTAGAAACATCTTCCGCTTCTTCTGTTTCAAACTCTGTGTTCTGGTCTGCTGCCTGTCCATCTGTTCCATCCGCCGGCTGGTCTGTTGTCTGACCGTCTGTTCCATCCGCCGGCTGGTCTGTTGTCTGACTGTCTGTTCCGTCTGCCGGCTGGTCTGTTGTCTGACCGTCTGTTCCATCCGCCGGCTGATCCACTGTTCCGTCTGCTGTCTGTCCATCTTCTCTGGTCAGTGTTATCGTATACTGGGCGAGTGCTCCGTTCTGCGCCTTCACGACTACTTTTATCGTATTTGTACCGACCTGCAGATTGTCATTTCCTGTGATCGACTGCACCGTCGCAAATTCATTAACCGGTGTTGCCGTCACTGTAACGCTTGTGACATCATTCGGTACGGTAGCTGTATATTGTACTGTCTTTCCTGTAAAGTCCGGGGATAATTTTCCCGCAGAAAGTGATAACACTTCCAGCGAATTATCTGCGGAAAGTGTTGTCTGTGCAGCAGCCACCTGGATTCCGGCAGCCTTTATGTCTGCCGCAGGTTCTGTCGCAAGACATCCCATGCAGAAAAGTGCAGCTATGAATCTTACTTTTCTCTTCATTCGTTTCACACTCCCTCTATTGCCATCATTACTATGGAATTATATGAGATATTCGAAAATGCGTCAACCTCAAACTCCCTCATTGTCAAATTCCGGAATAAAACTCTCCTCCGCCGTCTCCCCCTCCTGGATAAAACCGTTTTCAATCCCTATATCGATTGCAAAATCAATAACCTCATCATATTCCCGATCCGTGATCTTACGGTTTAATTCCGGATATTTTTTCACGTTAGAGAGCGGTGTAAACTGGTGCATGATACTGATATATATTTGATTCTCATAGGTTTCATGCAGATATTTCAAAACTGCTTTGGAATCTTTCGTGCACCCCGGCAGGATCAGATGGCGCACGATCGTACCACGCTTCATCAGGGAATCCTCCCCGTTTTCAAAAACTGCCGCACCCGTCTGACGCACCATCTCCGCTATCACCGCCTTAGCCACAGCAGGGTAATCCGGCGCATGGGAATATTTTGCACTCAAAGCGGTATCAAAATACTTAAAATCCGGAAGATAGATATCCACAATTCCTTCTAAAGAACGGATCGTATCCACATTTTCATAGCTGCTGGTGTTATAAACGATGGGAATCTTTAAATTCTGATTTCTTGCAAGCTCTACCGCTTTTATGATCTGTGGTACAAACTGCCCCGGTGTCACAAGGTTGATATTATTTGCACCCTTTTCCTGGAGTTCCAGAAAAATTTCGCCAAGCCGCTCCGTACTTATCACCTTACCAGCTGTGCCATTTGCAATATTTTCATTCTGGCAGAACACACAGTGCAGTGCACAGCCGGAAAAAAAGACCGCACCGGAACCCATCTCCCCGGAAATACAGGGTTCTTCCCAGAAGTGCAGTGCCGCACGCGCCACCTTAATCTCTGTGGTCTGTCCGCAGATGCCGCGCTCACCGGATTTTCGGTCCACAGCGCACATTCTAGGACACAATGTACATATTTTCATGGTATACCATCACTCTTTCTATTTAATTTAATGATTGCGCAACCGTGCCTTTTTTTGTATGATAGACATTGCAAAAAGAAGATCAAACACAAAGGAGTTTTCTTATGAGTCCAAAAAACTGTATGGTAGCACAGTCAGGCGGCCCTACTGTTGCGATCAATGCCAGCCTTGCCGGTGTGATCGACGGTGTAATGCGTTCTGACATGTATGACACGGTTTATGGTTCCTTAAACGGAATCACAGGTATTTTAAACAACGATCTGACGAATCTTTCTGAATTAATGCAGCAGAATTCGGAATATCTCGACCGCTTAAAGGTCACTCCGGCAATGTATCTTGGCTCCTGCCGTTACAAACTGCCAAATTATTTAGATGATGATTCTTCCTATGTATTCATTTTCAAACAGTTTGAAACTTACCATATTGATGCTTTCTTTTATATCGGCGGCAACGATTCCATGGACACCGTCTTAAAGCTCTCCGAATATGGCAAAAAAATCGGCAGTCCGGTGCGTATTGTCGGTATTCCAAAGACCATCGACAATGATCTCTGTGAGACAGACCATACACCAGGATTCGGTTCTGCCGCAAAATATATCGCATCTTCTCTTTTAGAAATCGCACATGACACATTTATCTATGCAGTCAAAAGTGTGACGATCGTGGAAATCATGGGACGTGATGCCGGATGGCTGACCGCTGCTTCTGCACTGGCAAGAAACGGTTATAATACAGCACCACATCTGATCTATCTCCCGGAGGTTCCATTTGACAAAGAGGACTTTTTACTGGATGTAAAGCGTATGCTTTTCGAGCGCAATAACGTGATCGTTGCCGTATCCGAAGGTATCCGCGATGCTTCCGGCAACTATATCAGTGCTTCCGAAAGTTCTGTTGACACCTTTGGTCACAGCCAGTTAAGCGGAGCCGGAAAAACACTTGAATTTTTAGTCAAAGAAAAACTAGGCGTTAAAGTCCGTTCCGTGGAAGTCAACGTATTACAGCGCTGCGCTGCACACCTTGCTTCAAAGACTGATCTTGATGAGGCTTTTACTCTCGGTCAGAAAGCGGTTGCTCTCTCCGAGGAAGGTGTTACCGCTTCCATGGTAACAATGCGCCGTATCTCCGATGCTCCGTACGAAATCGCCTATGAGCATGCCGAGATCCGCCACATTGCAAATGAGGCAAAATCAATTCCGAGAGAATGGATCAACGATGCAGGCAATGATGTCACACAGCCACTGATCGATTACCTTTCACCTCTCATACTCGGTGAAGTTCCGGTAAAATACGAAAACGGTATCCCTGTCTATATGGATGTCAGTCATTTAGCAATACATCAATAAATTTACCGATCTCAACCCACGCTCTTTTAGATTCCGGCAGCATTTTTGCTGCCATCTGAAAGATGTGGAACATTCCTTCATAAATACTGATTCTTACTTTTACTCCCTGTTCTCTGGCTTTTGCAGCCACATCCACAGAATCCGAGAGCAGCATCTCATAGGAACCAACCTGTATCAGCATCGGCGGAAATCCCCTGAAATCCCCATATAAAGGCGAAATATAAGCATTATACGGATCGTTATCCCCAATATAATCTTTATTATAAATAAGGCTGTCCCTTGTTTTTCCAAATAACGGGTCGCGCTCAAAGTTTGTCTCGTAAGATTCCCCGCTCGCCGCAAGGTCTGTCCACGGTGACATGGCTACGATCCCACACGGAAGCTGCTTTCCGTGATCTTTCAGATAATGGCATAATGCCATCGCAAGACCGCCTCCTGCGGAATCTCCTGCGATGATGATCTGCTCGGAAAACCACCCCTGTTCCAACAGATAACAGTATGCGGCATAGGCATCTTCTAAAGCCGCCGGATACGGATGTTCCGGTGCCACACGGTAATCGGGTGTCAGAACACTCATTCCATGGCTGACTTCACAGTAAAGTCCGGCAAACATACGGTATGCATTCCGCATCGCTCCGACATATCCGCCTCCGTGAAGCTGTAAGATTACTTTTTCCGTATTCGGATTTTCTTTTGCCTGTAAATACTCCATGGAGAAATTATCCATCTCGATCACATCTAATGAAAAACAGTCCGGACATTTCCACGGCGGCTCCGAATCCCCGATTTTTTTCCTCAGTTCTCCATTTTTTATCTTTTTCCCAATCAGGTGATCATTTGTCACATGGGCGATCAGGTCCCTCATGACTCTTCCCCTGATACTCGCTTCGCTCTCTCTCATCCGATTGCTCCTGTTCTTTTTATTCTAAATATAACTCAGCGGACATGAAATCTTCGTTTCAGTTCCACCCTTGCCCTGCGGTCTCCGATGATCAGTGTTCCAAGAAACAGAAACAGGGAAAACGCAAATGCGATCAGTGCAAAAAGCTGTGCCGTCACGATACCGGTAAAAATCAGTATTACCGGAACAATGCTGCATAAAATCATAAAAATCTGCCACATCATATAGCTCTGCCAGTTTCTGCGGTTTACGATCATACAGATGATAATACCAACATCGACTAAAATGATCGCCGACGGCAATGCATAATTGACAGACCATCCGCGGTAGCCGACCAGAAAATCGATTGCGATCACGATCAGTATCGCCATCAGCGTGAGTACCGTGATTTTGGCGCGGTAACCTGTCTTTCCAAGAATTGCAAAACGGATCAGCATATATCCGTAAAAGAATCCAAGCCCCGTGATCGCACTCCATGCAATCTGTGACTCGGTGACCACATTGATATAAATGAGCAGCACCTCAACCAAAAGTGCACAAAACAGATAGATTTTACTGATCATTGTCATTTTCCGGGTGTGCACTCTCACATCCGGGTACATATTCTCCACTTCACCTGTGTATTCTAACACGGATCCGCAGAGTGGACAGCGCTCTGTTTCATCTGATATCTCCACATTACAATTTCTGCATTTACTCATAATTTACTCCATTACTCTTTATTTCTACCGCAATCCCGTCCGAGGCTATTTTCCGGAAAAATCCACGCTGCACAGACGCATCGACAAGATCATAACTGAAACTGAATACAAGTGTATCCCCGTAAGAGCAGATCGTTCCTTTCAGATGCTGCCCCTTTGACATGGCAAGAAATGCATGAAACATTTCCACATAAGGGCGGTACTCTTCTGTCACGGAAATATTGCCGATATTTGTGATCGTCGCAGTATTGGCAAGTGCAGAAGTTGTATATACATACTTCATTGCAAGGTTTTTCAGGAAAAGCGGCACAACTCTTGCAATCAGCAGTTTTTCATTGGAAACGTTATAGGAAAACAGCTTTTCAAGATTTTCCCGGTTGATCTGGCTTCGCAGGCTTTCCTTCACGATTTCAGCCACCTCTGCAAACGTATAGGTCTCTTTGGTCGGATGAAATTCTGCGGACACCATGACAAAAAAGTTTTTCGTGGTAATAGAATTAAAATACGGCCGCAGATTAACCGGCACCGCAACACGGATCGGACACTTTGACGGCATGCCGTGCAGACATTCCGTATAAACGCTCCAGATGTACACACTTACCAGATATTCGTTGATACTGATTCCCATCGCATGACAGACCCTTTTCAACTCCGGTATTTTCATATAACCGTGCATCACGCCGAACTCGCCCGGTCTTAACTTTTCTCCACGGATCAGATATGCCTTTTTTGTCTGGTATCCTTTTGCGGAACTTTTTTTGTAATTTTTTAAGAAACTGTCTTCCCGGTTCAAAGACGTATCAACACTTAATGAATCTCCCAGCTTTTCCTGCAGGTCTTTATGTGCCAGACGCAGATACTGGTAAGTCAGCTCTTTTAAGAAATTGATTCCTCCCATTCCATCCGTCAAAACATGGAATACTTCCAGATTGATCCTGCATTTATAATAGGTCACACGGAACATATAACTGCGGTTTTTATTCTGCTGGATATATCTACATGGAAAATTGTTCTCCATGCGAACCTTTGGCGCCGCTTTTCCGTTTTCCTCAAAATAATACCAGAACACCCCCTGCCGCAGTCTTAAGTTAAACCCGTCAAACTTCGGAAGCACCATATCAAGTGCCCTCTGCAGTAATTCCGGATTGATCTCCTCTTTCAGTGTAACACTGATCCTGTACACATTGCTCATGCTCTCCCCGGCAATGACCGGAAAAAGGTGTGCTGTATTATCAAGTCTGTCCCAACGGATATCACGGTTTGTCGGAACTCCTTTACTCTGTTTTTTCATATATTCCTCGTTTCTGCATATTTTACAGGCAGGCTGAGTTTCTGTTTTTTCTTCTCTCCCCCCCGCTCATAAAATACACAATCTATTGTATGCAATTATAAAATAACCTGACATAAAATACAAGTTTGGGCATATCAAAATTACCTGATATAATGCCTGTCTCTTATACACATCTCCGAGCCCACGAGACGTAGAGGAATCT
>ENA-OZKH01000465-OZKH01000465.1-human-gut-metagenome-genome-assembly--contig:-NODE-465-length-15708-cov-22.603910_pt1 | contig 15708 bp, 10 predicted proteins | sample MGYA00244180_ERZ653758 | MGnify/ENA primary metagenome ERZ653758 (study PRJEB26926, sample SAMN06165252) | human gut metagenome | biome: ENVO:00009003; feature: ENVO:2100002; material: ENVO:00002003...
TTTGAAATAAAACAAAAGAGGCCATCTCAACTCTATTTTGAGACAGCCTCTTTTTTCATATTTGCACAAATGGTACCTGATGAGGTGACTGCTTTATGTAGACCATTCTAATGGGAATCAGTATAAAAAAGGCTTTCAGAATTTCTGCAAGCCTTTTTGGGTTATCCTCTTTATTTTTTCCGCTCTTTCCACAAACGTGTCATGTCTTCCAGGGTTTTACCTTTTGTTTCCGGTACTAATTTCCATACAAAGATAGCTGCAATGATGCAGATAGCTCCGTAGAGTCCGTATACAAACATGTGGCCAAACTTGTCGCCCATATCTCCGGCACTCATGTTGTACATGGGCAGGAAGGTAGATGAGACGATGAAATTGAATATCCATTGGAAAGCGACAGCGATGGCTACGGCTGCACCACGAATGGTGTTAGGGAATATTTCGGCGATGAGCACCCAGCAGATGGGACCCCAGCTGAACATGAACGATGCACTGTAGACCATGATGCTGATGACGGGTACCATAGGGCTGATGCCAGTCACGGCATTGCTGAGGGCTACTCCGAGTGCACCGATGGCCATACCAATAGAACCGTAAATGAGTAGAGGCTTGCGTCCCCACTTTTCTACTGTAAAGACAGCTAACAAAGTGAACAGGATGTTGACAATTCCCATGAATACTGTTTGTACCATCGGATTGCCCATGCCCATGCTTTCAAAAATACGCGGTGCAAAATAAAGTACGGCGTTAATACCTACTGCCTGCTGGAATACACTCAGCATGATACCGATAAAAATAACCATCCAGCCGTAAGTGAACAGTTTTTCTGTCTTTTCATGGGCAGTAGCCTTGATTTCCTGTAGGATTTCTTTTCCCTGTGACAGACCGTTGATACGACTTAATACAAACAGGGCTTTTTCGTCACGACCGGTCATGGCCAGGTAGCGGGGAGTTTCCGGAACGAACAAAACTAAAAGGGTAAACAATCCGGCAGGAACGGCTTCACTGACAAACATCAGTCGCCATCCGGTTTCAATACTCCAGGCAGCAGCTTCCGGATTCATGATGCGGTTGACGCCATCCACTATCTCTACTACCGGATTCAGATGGTCTCCCAAGATGAGGAAGTTGACAAAATAGACTACCAGCTGACCGAAGATGATGGCAAACTGGTTCCAGGAAACCAATGTACCGCGGATACTGCTCGGAGCGATTTCGGCAATATACATCGGACAGATGGCAGAAGCCAGTCCCACACCTACACCACCTATGACGCGGTAAAAATTGAACGCCAACAGAAGCGAATAGGAGGGTTCCCCGTACGGAAATATCAAAAATTCCGGATAGTATGAGCCTAATGCAGATAAAAAGAACATGACGCCGGCTATCAGCAAAGAAAGCTTTCTTCCGAAACGGGAAGCAAAAAAGCCTGATAAAGCACTACCGATAATACAGCCTAAAAGGGCGCTCGAAGAAGTGATACCGTGCCAGGTATCTGTATAGATGAAATCGTCTGCTCCCATGAAGAAAGCCTGAAGACCCTTTTCCGCTCCTGAAATAACAGCGGTATCGTAGCCGAACAACAATCCTCCTAAAACGGCTACCAGTACGATGGAAAACAGATAACTTCTGCTTCCTTTTTCTGTGTAATTCATGATAATAGGTTTTTTATGGAAAATAAAAACCGGCATACCCGGTCGGGAAAGAGACTTTCGCCGACGGGCATGCCGGTCGGATACTGATAAATCAGCGTATTAGCAATACATATTTACAATAGCCTCATACAGTTCTTGTTTTCCACTGGTCTGTTTCGGTTCACCTACAGTCTTCGCGTATGCTACTACATCTTCCAGTGTCAGCTTGCCTTCTTCAAATTCTTTACCTTTTCCGTTGTCGAATGAAGCGTAGCGGTCAGCCAGCATTTTCTTGTAAGGAGATTCTTCCAGCAGGCGTGCTGCATTTTCCAAAGCACGTGCCATAGCATCCATACCAGCGATGTGAGCGATGAAGATGTCTTCCAGGTCAGTAGAGTTACGACGAGTCTTCGCATCGAAGTTTGTACCACCATTGCCCAGACCACCACCACGGATAATCTGCATCATAGCCTGAATCAGTTCATAGTTGTCGATAGGGAACTGGTCAGTATCCCATCCGTTCTGGTAGTCACCACGGTTGGCATCGATAGAACCCAGCATGTTGTTGTCTACCGCTACTGCCAGTTCGTGTTCAAATGTGTGACCAGCCAGAGTAGCGTGGTTTACTTCGATATTTACCTTGAAGTCCTTGTCCAGACCGTGTGCTTTCAGGAAGCCGATAACAGTTTCAGTATCTACGTCGTACTGGTGCTTGCTTGGTTCCATCGGTTTCGGTTCAATCAGGAAAGTACCCTGGAAACCTTTGCTGCGTGCATAGTCACGAGCCAGTTTCAACATCTGAGCCAGGTGTTCTTTTTCACGTTTCTGGTCAGTGTTCAGCAGTGACATGTAACCTTCACGGCCACCCCAGAATACGTAGTTTGTACCGCCCAGTTCGATAGTAGCATCGATGGCGTTCTTAATCTGTACGGCAGCACGAGCTACTACATCAAAGTCAGGGTTAGTAGCTGCACCGTTCATATAACGTGCATGACCGAATACGTTAGCAGTACCCCACAACAGTTTGATACCAGTTTCAGCCTGTTTCTGTTTCAGGTAAGCTACTACTTCTTTCAGGTTAGCTTCGTATTCTTCGATAGTAGCTGCTTCGTCGCACAAGTCTACATCGTGGAAGCAGTAGTATTCGATACCGATTTTCTGCATGAATTCAAAACCTGCATCTACTTTATCTTTTGCAGCCTGTACTTTGTCAGGATTTCCTTTCCATGGGAAGCTCTTTGTTCCGCCACCGAACTGGTCGCCACCTTCAGCGCACAATGTGTGCCACCATGCCATAGCGAATTTCAACCATTCTTTCATCGGTTTGCCCAGGATGACTTTTTCTGCATCATAATAACGGAAAGCCATCGGGTTTTTGCTCTCTACACCTTCAAATTTGATTTTTCCAATACCCGGAAAGTACTCTTTTGTTGCCATAATATCTTTGTTTTATAAGTTAATGAATTGTTATATTTAATTGTTTGTTGATTTTTCGAGACATTCTTTCCAACGTGCGTATGCGTCGGCGTATGCGGTTTCGTCGGCAGCCTTCGGTTCAATGACAGCCAGTTTGTCGAGAGTAGCAAAAGCTTCCACATTGTCGCGGTAGATGCCTGCACCCATTCCGGCTCCCTTGGCAGCTCCTACTGAACCGTCTGTGTCATAGAGTTCGATGGTAGCACCTGTGACTCCGGCCAGCGTGTCGCGGAACAGCGGACTCAGGAACATGTTGGCATGTCCGGCGTGAATTTTCCGTACATCCATTCCCATACCCTTCATGATGTCGATACCGTAGCGGAAGGAGAATACAATACCTTCTTGAGCGGCACGAAGCAGGTGGCTGCGGTTATGCAGGTTGAAGTTGACACCCTGAATAGAACATCCGATTTCCTGATTCTGCAGCATGCGTTCAGCTCCGTTACCAAACGGAAGGATACTGATGCCGGCAGCACCGATAGGAGCCTGAGCGGCAACTTCGTTCATTTCTGCATAGCTGAGGTCGGAAGCTAATGTGCGTTTCATCCACGAATTGAGGATACCCGTACCGTTGATGCAGAGCAATACGCCCAGACGAGTCTGTGAAGCAGTGTGGTTGACGTGTGCAAATGTGTTGACGCGTGACTTCGGGTCGTAGTTGACACTACCGTTCACTCCGTATACTACTCCGGAAGTGCCAGCTGTAGAAGCAATTTCACCCGGATTGAATACATTCAGAGAAAGAGCATTGTTCGGTTGGTCACCGGCGCGGTAAGTCACCGGAGTACCGGCTTTCAATCCTAATTCGGCAGCTACTTTTTCCGTTACTTTACCCTGTTCAGAGAAAGTCTGACGGATGTCAGCCAGCAAGGATGCGTCGATACCGTAATAATCCAGCAAGAAATCAGCTACCTTGTTTTCCTTGAAATCCCAGAACATACCTTCCGACAATCCGGAAACTGTCGTGCAGATTTCTCCTGTCAGTCGCATGGCGATATAGTCACCCGGAAGCATCACCTTATAGATATGTTCATAAACCTCCGGCTCATTTTCTTTTACCCAGGCCAGTTTGGAAGCCGTGAAGTTGCCCGGTGAGTTCAGCAGGTGTGACAAGCATTGCGCTTCTCCCAATGTCTGAAATGCTTTCTGACCGTAAGGTACAGCTCTGGAGTCACACCATATAATAGAAGGACGGAGCACCTGCTGGTTCTTGTCTACGCAGACCAGACCGTGCATCTGATAAGAAATACCGATAGCCTTGATTTCTTCTGCTTTTGCACCAGAAGCAGTGAGAACGGCTTGTGTAGCCAGTTTCAAATTATTCCACCAGCTCTGCGGGTCCTGTTCAGCCCATCCCTGTTTGACAGCGAGGATAGGCGCTTCTGTTTTCGGGAAAAAGGCAGATGCGGCACATTTTCCGCTTTCTACATTGACCAGACTCGCCTTTACTGACGAGCTTCCTATGTCATAACCTAATACGTACATCGTTATATAGTCTTTTAAAATTATCTTCTTGTTTTGTTGTAGATTTTCCGGTCAAATCGGTAATACCTTGCGGCCCGGTGAGATACTCCCTGTTCGTATTCTTCCGTAGGCACGATGTATTCCATCATGGAAATCTTCTTATGGAAGTTGCGTACATCCAATGCCTTGCCGTAAATCACCTCATACAGCATGCGCAGTTGCAGGGCGGTAAACTTCCGTGGAAGCAGTTCGAAGATGCACGACGGGTTGAATTCGATGTGTTGCCGGATAAACTTCATGGCTTCTGCAATAATCAGATTGTGATCGAATGCCAGGTCCTTCACTTCTTCCAGTGCCACCCATTCTGCCTTGTATTCATCCAAGTTCTTGTTGAGGGTCTTGTCTATTTTTACCATGGCAAAGTAGGCGATGGTCACGATCCGCTCCACTTTGGCCTTTTCGGCTCTTTCCAGCCAGTGAACATCTTTGGGATTCTTGGTACGGTCCTTTGAACCGAACGCCTTGAACTGCATCAGGTCTACGTTCTTGAGTCCAGTCAAATCACGAAGCACTCGTTTGGCTGCATCATCCAAGTCCTCATCCATATAGATAAGGCTCCCGGGGAGTTTCATATCGTGGAAAACTTCTCCACTTTCTTCCCCCATTCTTTTTACGAGCAACACCTTTAGTTTCTCTCCATCGAATCCGATGACCACGCAGTCTACTGAGATGTGATTATTGGCTAATTGTTCAGTGTATTCCATAAGCATTTTTCTGTCTACACCGCAAAGGACGTTTTTTTTATTGATATATGCAATAGGGCTTTTGTGGGTTGTAAAACCTTATTGTTCAATATGGTAAGTATCTTATTTGATACAATATCGTGATGTGGCGTTTTTGTAGTTCATACAATATGTATAAAAGGTAATTTCCCGTGTATGCTTATTGGCAAAAGTACAACAACCCGAAAAATCGAATTTTCAATGTCTTACGTGAGGAATAGGAAAAGTCTCCTGCAAGGGGCTTATTGTATTTTATGTTTATGTTGAAATCTCAGTGCCTTATTTTGAGGAAAGAAGGGGATAGTGGTAAGAATCCTTATGTGTTAAAAAAATAAAAGCAGGAAATTTGTATCTTTGTGCCGTGTTTAAAAGGATACATTGTATGGAAAATTCGATGAAGCTTATCATGTTAGGTACGGGAAATGCGGCCACCGTAGCCTGCTATAATACCTGTTTTGCCTTGTGCCGGGAGGATAAATACTTTTTAGTGGATGCCGGAGGAGGCAATGGCATTTTGTCGCAGTTGCAGAAAGCACATATCCCGTTGTCGGGCATTCATGAGATATTTGTGACGCATGCACACACCGACCATATACTGGGTGTGATATGGATGATTCGCATGGTGGCTCAGGCTATTCAGAAAGGAGAGTACCAGGGCGAACTGCGCATATATGGGCATGACAAAGTGGTACAAGTGCTCGACTGGATTTGCCGGATGACTTTACCCAAGAAGATTGTGGCACGCCTAGGAGAAGAGATACTGTTGTGTGAGGTGAAGAGCGGAGAAAAATTTCAGGCCATCGGCCTGGAAGTGGAATGCTTTGACATCGCTTCTACAAAGGAGAAACAGTTTGGTTTCCGTACCTGTCTTCCTGATGGACAATCGCTGGTTTGCCTGGGTGATGAACCTTATAACGCATGCAACCAGATGTATGTGGAAGGAGCCGACTGGCTGCTGTGTGAGGCGTTCTGCTTGTATGAAGACCGGGAACGGTTCAAGCCCTACGAGAAGCATCATAGCACGGCTTTGGATGCCGGACGGTTAGCAGCTCAGCTCGGAGTGAAGAATCTGCTGCTGTATCACACGGAAGACAAGACACTGGCGACCCGTAAAGAGCGCTATACGGCAGAAGCAGCTTCGCAGTTTAACGGTAAGGTCTATGTACCGGAAGATTTGGAGGAAATTTTACTACGGAGTAATGAATGAATTACTACGTAGTAGTCGGTCTGTTACTACGAGGTAACGGAGGAACTACTACGTAGTAGTTTAAAGGGTATTTGAAGAGGTTTTAAATGAAATAAGAAAGCCGTTCCGATTGTGTGGACGGAACGGCTTTCTTTATGAAGGGATATGTTTTCTCTTACTTCATTACCTTGACAAAATAAGTGAGGGTCGGCAAGTGGTCGCTGAACCCATTCTGGAATGTAGTACCCGAGAATGTACGAAGTGGATACCCTTTGTACTTTCCTTCCTTTTGAAGCAGGAATGGACGGTTGAATACTTCGCTCTTCCAGAATTTCAATGTGCTGCGGTCTTTGCCAATCAGGTTGCCCGATATAATCTGCTGGTCGAACAAATTCCATTGGTTCTGGTAGCAGAGGGAACCGATACCCTGATCGTACAATTTCCAGGTAGCATTGTAATATCCGTCAGGTTTTACCTCCTTGATGTTCTTTTTAGCGCCCAGTACCTCGCTACAGCTCTTGTTGAACGGGTCATCATTCAAGTCACCCACAATGAGTACTTTTGCCTCCGGATTCTGTGCATGGATAGAATCGCCAATGTGTTTTACGATGCTGGCAGCAAATTCTCTCAGCGGAGAAGAAGCGGAGCCACCGTAGCGTGAAGGCCAGTGATTTACAATCAGGTGAAACGGTTCCCCGGCCAGTATACCACTAACCAGCAGAATGTCGCGGGTTTTATAGTGCGGCATATCCGGCTTGTTGAAAGGATAGGTTCTGGCATCAATCAGCTTGAACAGTTTCGGGTTGTACAAGGCTGCTACGTCAATACCTCTGTGGTCGGGCGATTCGAAATGTACGATTTCATATCCCGTTCCACTGATGGGAGCTGTTTTTGTCAGGTCTTCCAAAACTTTCCGGTTTTCCACTTCCGAGATACCGATGATAGCAGGGCCTGCCGGACAATAATCTCTTCCCAATTGTGAGATTACCTTGGCAATATTCTGTAACTTTTGTTCATACTTGGTCTGAGTCCATTCATACTTTCCTTCTGGAGTGAAATCATCATCGCCTTTGTTATTAGGGTCGTCCACCGTATCCCAAAGGTTTTCTAAATTATAGAATGCGGCTGCATAAACACCCAGTCTGTCTTGTGCAAACAGACTGGTGGTATATACACAAGTAATGAACAAAGTGAAAATAAGCAATCGTTTATTCATAACTTTCATGGTTTGATGTGTGCATTAATTGCTTGGAGTGGGTTCAATGGTTGTACCTCCGTCACCACTGGTGCTGCCACTTCCACTTCCTGGAACATAGAGTTTGACGCTGTATAAGCGTAAACCATAAGTGTTTTCTGAGGTTGTACAATAGAACTCTAAAGTTGTATTGTCGGATATTGTTACATTTTCAATCGTCATTTTGAAAGGAGTATTTCCTTGTTGAGCATCACCGGTAACTTCTTTGCTTGGAATACTTAATTCTTGTCCATTGCATTTTACTCTCAAGGTTTTTAAATCTTGTTTTTCTCCTGCTTTGTATACATTGGAGCCTACTTGATATTCTAAAGTAGCAGATGTATTACCTTGTGCATTGATATTTTTGATAGCAATTGCTACATCTTTTGTTCCAGGGAACCAGACATTCGTAAGATTACTTACAATACGTACAGATGCTTTTTCTTCAGATGTGTTCTCAAACATGCTGGCAGGATTATCAAATCCAGTATAATCACTGAAATATGGCCAGTAGGTTCCGCTCTTCTCTGGAGTTCCAAAAGATTCTTGGAATAAAACGGTTTCACCACTTGGAGTTTCTCCACCTTCATTTCCACCTTCTTCATTGCTTCCGGTAAAGTCGCTTACGTCATTAGCAGTGCGTAAAGTAAGCTGCCAAGTACCTCTGAATCTTCCTAAGATACCTGTTACATTACCTTTTCCTTCTGGAAGTTTATTACCTGCAAAGCTGGCATAATTGCTGGTACGAATCATGATAGTATTTCCATGACTGTCGGTAATGTTTTCTTCACCATAACCATCTTCTGGAGCAAAGATACCCTTACCACCGTTCTGGAAAGTAACTCCGGTAAATTGCACTAATTTGAATTTATAGTTATCGGGAGCAGCGTTGATGGTACTGATGTCATCAATTACAACAGGCTTGGCATTTTCTGGATTAGCCCATCCGTCTTTGCTGACATGTTTTTCGAAATCTTCCCACGGTGTGCGGAATAAATATCCTTCTGGATGTCCTAGCTGTTGTTCGTCACCGTATACAGAAATGCTCAATCCGTTCAGGTCTACATATACAGTCTGACCTACCGGATAATAGTTGTACACACTGCTTTGGTCTACTTCCATTTCAATGGCACCCGTTTCATCTTGCAGATAGATTTTCTTGAAGATGTTTCCTGATTCATCGTTACCAGTGATAACGGCTTTAAGCACTTGGTCTTTCGTGATAATGATAGGCGCATCTTCAGCTGCTGCCGCATTTTCTGTGCGCAATTCTGAAATCGTGATATTGGCTGCCGGACCTGTGTATTCAGGTTCTGTCAAGAGAGGAGCATCATAGTCTCGTTCACAAGCAAAGAGAGCGAGTGAGGCAATGAGTGGCAGACTGATATTTCTTAAAAGTTTCATATATTCTGAGTTTTATGTAGGTTAATGATTAAAAACGGTAGCTCACATTCAGGAAGCAGTTGATGCCCTGCATGTAGTAGTATTTTCCTCCAAAGCGTTCCGGATGGTCAAGGTCAAATCGTCCCTGTTCGTATCCTCCGGTACAAATATCTTTCTTGTTCAATACATTGTTCAGAGAAAGATTGAAGTTGATAGATTGTCTTCCAGGCAAGTAGAAAATTTTTCCGATAGACAAGTCTAATGTATAGGCTGCCGGGAAACGTTCTTGTGTGGTCAACTGCTTGAAGGCATCGTAATACTGGTTATACGGAGTTACTTCTGTGTAGCTTGAAGCCAGACGGCGGAGGGGAGCAGCTTCGATGTAGTTGCGTGCAAATCCGTTCAGGTTGGCTCCCAGGAACCAGTATTTGATGAAGTAACGGATTCCGAATGTACCGGCAATCTGTGGAACTCCACCTACGTAAACATCCTTCATGTATACTTGTTCTCTTTCTACTATCTTTCCGTTTTCAGAGTTCTTGATACCGTCAGGGTTGTTGCTGTAATAATATTCACCTACGGTTCCGGCCAGGTCGAAGCTCCAATGGTCATCCAGTTTGTAAGTAGCTCCCAGCTCAATACCTCTGTGAATGCGGTTTACTCCATACAACACGTGGTTGATAAATGTTCCTTCAATGCCGTCATAGTAGCTGCTACGTTCCATCTGGTCATAGAAATTAGTCTGGAATACTCCGATACGTCCGGCCAGGTGAGGAGTAGAGAAGATGTAGTTGATGTCGGCAGAGAGAACCCGTCCACTCTTCATGTCATCAATGGTACGGTCTGTGATACGCGGTGATACGTATGCTTCGTTGGGCAACGGAGCTTCACTACCATAACTGATGTTGGCGTTAATCATGTGACGTCCGTTGAACTTGTAGGTCAGTCCTCCCTTTACCATTAAGTCTGTGAACTGATGGCGCGCACCTTTGCCGAAAGAACTGTCCGGATAACGTCCGTTACGCATTTTACCATCACGCTGGAAGCTGGTGTAAGTCAGCTTCATTCCGTAATAGTAATCCCAATAACGTGAATGATACTGATTCACGACCCAGGCATTCAGTGAATAAATGTTCAGGTTATAGTTGTAACCGAAAATTCCTTCTTCGTATACTTTTCTCTGCGGGCGGTTCAAGTCGTTCTGAATTTTGTCCGGATCACCAGAGAAGTCTTGTTCTGCAAACTTATCAATATCCAGCACATATTCTGCTCCCAGCAGGTCGGCCACGGTCTTGAACTGGCGTGACTGAGTGTAGCGTGCACCGACTCCGGCTGTGATGTCGAAATGACGGCTCATGCGTGCGTTCAAAGTAGAGTTGAATGAAGTTTCCAACAGGTCACTGCGACGTTCTTCCAGCATGTAAACAGCTGCTCCGTTACCATTACGAATGTTGTTGGCATTAGCCAGGTAGAGGTCATCCCAGTTGATTTGTGTAAAGCTGGTCTGGTTAGTACGCCACAACTCTTTGTATCTTAGTTGTACCATTTCATCTTCAAAATACGAAGGCAGGTAGCGGTAGTAATCCGGGCGAGGGTCAGGAGCATTGTACCAGTTCAGGGCCGTATTACCGTAGCGGGCATAATGTGCTCCTACACTTGTAGTCAGCGTTATATTGTCGTTGATTTTCCAGATGTGCGAAATGATGGCAGTCGGGTCGAATGCCGTAACCACCTTTGCATTTCTTTTCTCTCCGTTCTGGTATCCCCAGTTCGGGTTGTAAAGGTAGTTTCCTGTCAGTTCATACACTTCGCGGTAAGAACTACCTTGCTGCCCACGCTGTACCGGTGATACGAAAGCTACCATTGACAGACTATGTTCTCCTCCTTTCCATTGCTTTTCAGCAGAGAAGGCGAAAGAAACGTTCTTGTAGAAAGTTCCGTCGATGTTACCTTCATTCGAATAGCGTCCACCAATAGAGGTGGTGAATGCCCATCCGTTGTCCTTCAGTCCGGTAGAGTAGGTAAACATACCACGGAGATAATAGTTTCGGTTGGTATAGCTTAAGGTTAACTTTCCTCCAGGTGTATAGCTGCTGGCACGCATGTTGATGTTTTCCGTACCTCCCAACTCACCAAAAGTAAAGGACGAAGGAGCTGTGAAGTTGGTGACATCACCGTTACGTGTCATGTCGTTCAGTGCACCTACTGCCGCATAGTTGAATACACCTCTGTTCTGGTCGTTGAATTCTACGCCATTGATGTATTTTACTTCCTGTGTGCTATTGTATCCACGTGGAGAGAAGCGTGCGGGTGAAAGTTGATAGGCAGCTTTATTCAGGAAAATATCATTTGACAGAATCACGGTAGAGCTGACATCCTGCCCGGAGGTTTCCACGTCATCATCCACCATACCGGCATCAATGATACCAATCATGGACACGTCTTCGTTTGCGTTAAGTTCAGTTACTCGGATAGGTTTTAGTTCAGTTACGCCTAAGTTTTCTACTTCAATGGAGACACTCTTGGGCGTAATCATTACGGAGTTAAGCTGAATGACGTAAGTTCCCGGCTGAATATTTCGGATGGTGAAAATTCCGTCCGCGTCGGTTGTGACTTGGCGGTTCAGTTCTGTCACCGTCACAATTACACCTGGAATAGGGTCATTGCTTACTGCTCCGATCACACTTCCTTTCACGCTTACATTTCCTTGTGCAAAAACAAGGCAAGGAAGGAAGAATGCCATGAAGAACAGTAATTTGTGTTTCATAAAAAATAATTGTTAGTTTAGTGTTATTTTATAAGGGGTTGAAAGAGAACATGAAAAAGTTTTATAGAGCTTTTTCATGTTCTCTTGTGGGATTAGGAGTAAAATTGTATTACTTAGATATACCTGTTAGTTTGATATTATCTAATCTAAATCCAACTGTATTATCTGCATCAGAAACAAACTCAATATAGGTAATATCATCAGGTAAACTTACAGTTACAGTTTGATATTTATTGTTAGCTGCAAATTCTTTACTTTCAATTGTTAGATTTCCTTTATCTGTTCTTACTTTGATTATATTTTGATTTGCTGGAGTTACATTAGCCGCAATGTCATATTCTAATGATAAACTTGTGTAGTTAGAAACATTGAATCCAGAAATCTTGAGGCCTGCTGGTTTTTCTATTGATTGGGTATAAGCTGGTAACCAAACATTATTATCTAAAGTTGAAGTAGCTCTGACATCTGCATTTTGGAATTTTCCAGCGAATTCGTCTCTGAAAGTAAGTGTTTCATTGTTATCCCATTCTGTATAGTCATTAATTTTATATTTAGTACTGCCAACATTAGTTTGACCACATGTTTCTAAGAATATGGTTTCAGCTGTGCCTGGTTCCGGCTCTGGATCAACAGTGCCTCCTCCTTCTCCATTGGCAACGACTTTCACATCATATACTTCCCATGTTGCAGCAGCTGCTGTGGTACTTACATATTTGAATGCAAACTTGATTTTTTTACCGGCATAAGCGGATAAGTCAATATTTCCTGAAGAAACTTCGTTCCAGTTATTTCCAGCTGGATAGTTTGGAATTGTTACTTGTTGCCAGTTTTCAGTAGATGTTTCGGTTACCCACAAAGTTTGTTGAGTTTGCATGTCACCTGCATGGTTAATGATATGCATGAAGGTTAAAGTTGCATTTGTAGCTGTAGATAAGTCTACTTCAGGAGATATCAGCCAGCTTTCTGATGCTTTTGCGGCTTTATTGATAAATGCGCTGGCTTTCATATAATAATATGGACTTCCTCCTTCAGGAGTCCCAGCATCGTGTTTCCAAACGAATGTTCCACCTTCAGGGAGTTGCTTGTTGTCTATTTCGAAGTTGCCCTGGCTGGTAGCGAATGATTCTTCAAAGACCACAGTTTCTCCACCTGGTTGAGTTCCACCATCGAAATCAACATTAATATCTCCACCTGGTTTTTCAGTCCAGTTGCTGATTGTTGCATTTCCTACTGTAACAACCGGTTTCCCATTGTTGATGGATAGTTTTGCATTAAAGCTTACATTTGTTCCTTTTTCAAAAATACTTGCGTCACTAATTGTATGGGTGAATGATTGACCGTTGAGGTTAAAAGTCAGGTTGAGTGACGTCTGGTCGGTGCTTGCAGCTGTTGGGAGAATGATGGCTGTAGCCGTAGCTGTTGTACCTTGTGCATCTATGTACATCGCTACATCTTTATTGTTGGTTCCTGCTGTAGCAGTCAGTGTTCCGTCAGCCAAGTTAAATTCACCTTCTGTGCTGATACCCTTAATGTTTACACCCAATCCGTTAAGAGTTTCAATTGTTTCATCTTTGGTTACATTCAGGGTGACTTTAGTCAGTTGGTGTGTAAATCCCAGACTAATAGTGGTGGCAGTAGTTGCTGCTACTCCTTTAGTACCGTTAGAATAAATCAAGTCGATAGCAGCCGGATTGCTCTGGTCGGATACATTTACCGCAAGCTTATTGCCGCTTACACTTGTGGTATAGGGATAATATGCAATGAAGTCTACATTTCCGCTTTCAGGGAGATAAATGCCATTACCTGGAGCAGCCGTCAATGTGCCGTTGGTCTGTGCAATGTACTTTTTGTTTTGTGCGGTTGCAGCCTCAATTCCACTTCCTGCGTTCATCATGTAAATACCTACTTCGTCGTTTGCATTCCAAGTGTTACCTGAAACTCTTGATTGAATAGCTGTGGTAAATACGATGCCTTCACTTCCGTACCATTCGCTGTTGTCGTCATTGTTTGTACAACTCATTAGAGCTAGGGTTGATAATGCCCCCATGTACAGTAGATTCGAGATTTTCATACTAATTTATTTAGAAAGTTTGTAGATTCTGTATCAGATAGATTTAATTCCATTGCGATGTATTTAGCGTCTTTTTTACCTCAGAAGGTAATGATGGAAAGAAAGTGAACCCTGTCATATTCTCAAGTTCTGATACGCTGATAGCATATTTCATATATTGTGTATCGCTATATGCCTTATGGTCAAGTTTAAAAGCGATTGTCTGATAGTTTCCACCTACTTTACGGGCTAATGCTTTGAAGTAATATTTGGGTATTGCTATATTTTTTCCATTATTATCTTTAGCATATTGTATTTGCTTATCAGTTGCCGTAGTAGGCATCGCACCTGTTACTACGTATAGTGTGTCTATCCCACTACTCCAGCCTCTGACAGCGCCTTCTAGTTGAGCCCAAATAGCTCCATTCAATCCATTTTGTAATTGCGGAGTCATATTGGTGTAATAGAAAGTCTGATTATTCATGTCGCAGTCTTTACGCTGTCTATCACCACTCGGAATCTGATGCCCTCTGCTGTAACCGCTGAGAGCTTTTTTGAGATTCGCTTGAAGGTTAGTTGCTATTTTAGGGTCATAACCCCAATTCTTCGTACGGCCTATGTTTCCTTCCAGATACCATCCGCATAATGGATAGGATACCCAGTAAGCAATTTTCAGATTGGTATCGTATAGCATACTATAATTACGGATCTCAATACCGTTGAGTGGAGCTTCGTCATAAGTTATTCCGGTATAATGAGTAACGTATTTTATATTAGATTGATTCAGTTGTGACTCAGTAATTACCGGTGTTTCAAACCATTTCGTATATTTTGCTTCTGGGTCGGTCGTAATCTCTCCCCCCTGATAATTCACATTTACATTATATATATATTTATTACCTTGCTCAATGCTTCCAGAAATCTCCGTATTAATTTCTTTGCTCTGTCCGTTCAGTTCCAGTTTGATTTTCAGGTTTCCGCTCAAGGTTTGAGGTAACAGAATGGCTTCTGCTTGTGTGGCTTCCTCATTTATAAATAAGGAAAAGGTTGTAGCTTCACCGGAAGGAGTAATGGTACCGTCAGAAAGATTAGCTGTTCCTTTTACTTGCAGTCCGCTGATAGAAGCTTTGATTCCTTTCAGGGAACTTCCAGAAGTAGATTTCAAATTCAGCACCAATTTAGCCAACAGATGCTTGAATTGCAGATTACCTTGTGGAGACGCCAATTGACGGTTTGTCAGGTTTACTGCAGTCATCAAGTCGATGGCGTTTTGTTTGGTTTGGTTACTTAAATCAATGGGATAGTTTTTATAGTCACTAATAGTTTCACTATAAGGATAATATGCAATGAAGTCGACCGCACTATTGTCTTCCGGATAGTATATGGGACTATTCTGGCTTACGAAATAGCCGTCTCCTTTAGATGTTGCATAAGGAATGTTTGTAGCCAGTACATTTTTATCACTATTGTTGGCTAGCATAAATACACCAATTACGTCATTGGCTTCCCACGACGTATCGTAAGCTCTGGAATTTTGTGCATCATCTATGATAGAAGAGAATGTGATGCCTTTGTTATTCACTTCATTCTGGATGATGTTTGTTTCGTCATTCTGGCAAGATTGCAGAATACTTAGGGAAAGTACAATCCCTAATAGTGATTTCATTTTCATATTAAGAATAGTTTCTGTCTCTTATACACATCTGACGCTGCCGACGACTCCTTACGTGTAGAT
>ENA-OZKH01000470-OZKH01000470.1-human-gut-metagenome-genome-assembly--contig:-NODE-470-length-15630-cov-19.987287_pt1 | contig 15630 bp, 7 predicted proteins | sample MGYA00244180_ERZ653758 | MGnify/ENA primary metagenome ERZ653758 (study PRJEB26926, sample SAMN06165252) | human gut metagenome | biome: ENVO:00009003; feature: ENVO:2100002; material: ENVO:00002003...
CCCCTTTCAAGAATGAAAATCTTGCGTCCTAACCGATAGACGAACGGGCCATCCTGATTGTGTGTTGAGGCGTTTCTCAATCACGGGTGCAAAGGTACGCATTATTTTTGAATATGCAAGCGTTTTGCAGAAAAAATGTAGAATAATTTCTTCAAGAAGTACGGAAAGAGGGATAAAAAACGCAAGTGCGTTTAAGGTAAAACGTCCTTGCGTTTGAATCCAAACGTCCTTGCGTTTGCTTTGAAACGTCCTTGCGTTTGAATCTAAACGCACTTGCGTTTTTTTAGAGATGATTTTTCTGGTTGGAAAAATGGGAAAAGTATATCGGGAGAAACAGTCCGGAACTTATTTTTTTATGAATTAAAAACGCATGTAACTGTCTGGGTCTATAGAGAAGGCTTTCCTGTTTTCGGTCGATAAACCGGTGTGCGGCACGGCTTTTTCTCAATGAAATGGGAAAGGTGTAAAAAAAGCTTTTGCGGTTGGATATATCCCTTTGGGTTATGGCTAAAAGCCGTTTGTGTGTATATGAGGGGGAGAATCTGTACAAAATTCCATGTATTTGTACAATTATGGACTTTTGTATATTTAAATTTTCTGTAACATTGCGATGCAAATTAAAAATAAGAACCTTAAATAATGGCGAAAGAAACAAAAGTTATATACAAGTCAATAAAAACGATTAACAATTTTATTAAAAAACACATGTATGAAAAACATTAGTTCCATGGCGGCTTTAGCCGCATTGCTGCTTGTAAGTTGCGGGCAGGACACCGATGTAAAATTTGCTGGCGACGAAGGGGCGAAAGTCACTTTCAGCGCGTCAATCAACGAACAGAATTCGCAGGATGTATCCCGTGTGACTGGAGTGACCTGGGATGACGGCGATGAGGTGAGCATTTCCTGCGGACCTACACAGAAAAATGTGTTCTACCGTTACAATGCCGCCGACAATTCATTTACCGCCATCAACCGTTTTGATGAAATCTGGTTGCTTGGAAATGAGGAGTACGATGTGACCGCTTATTATCCTCACGTAGGAGAAGAAGGAACTGTGCCTCCCGTGCAGACAGTAGAAATCACTTCCGAAAATCAGGATACGCCCGAAGAACGTGCCGCCTTCGATTTCCTCTACGCTTCTACCAAGGCTACAAAAGCCGAGCCGAATGTGCATTTGAACTTCAACCACGCCATGAGCCGTGTGAACCTGAAGTTTGTGCCGGGAACAGACCCGGAAGGAAATCCGGTGACTTTGACAGATATAGAATGTTACCTGGTAGGTATCAAGCGGAACGGTACGTTCGATACGGAAACGGGTGTGGCTGCGGTGACAGAGGATGCGGCTGTCAGTGATTTGCGTCAGATGCTGAATGCGGACAATGATTATACTTTCACCGCATATCTTCTTCCGCAGACGATAGGAGCTGAAGGGCTTCAGATTGAAGCTGCGATGACTACTGCCGATGGCCGTCGCATTTATTATTTTCTGGAAATACCGGTAAGCGACTGGCCGGAAATGAAGGCAGGTTACTCCTATAATTATACGTTGACTGCCAATGATTATATGACGGCTTCTCCCACAGTACTTGAAATTTCAGGCACAGACATTAATCCGTGGACAGAAGTAAATAAGGAAGAAACTCCGGATGCGAAGGCATTGGGTACGGAAGCTTATGTGAACGGAGCTGAATGGGGCGAAATGGAAAATGAAGAGATTGTTCCGGAAGTAAAATAATTAGTTAAATGAATAAGCGATGAAAATTTATAATAACCTTTCAATATGTGCGTTGGCAGGATTGTTCGCTTTTACCAGTTGTACGAAAGAAGATGGTATGGAAGGCGGTTCTGTGGCGCAGCCGTTTCAAATCAGTGTTTCTGATAGAGGCTTTCAAGGCATATCTGACGGACGTGCGGTAGATGAGAACTACAAGACCACTTTTGTGGCAGGAGATGTTGTTGGAGTATATGGTGTGGCAGGAGGTCAGGTAGTAGAGGGAATTTCCAACCGTAAATTTACGCTCAATGAAAAAGGAGTATGGGAGCTGGAGGGAAATCCTATCGAATATGACAGCGAACTTTTCAAGACGATTACATTCTATGCGTATTATCCCTATCAGGATAATGTGGCGTTTAATCCTGCGGTAGAAGACCCATTCGCGGACTTTGTTGCCAATTGGCAGATTGCCGCCGATCAGGGAGGCTTCAAGTATACAAAGAGTGATTTGATGACAAGTACAAGTCAGGCGGAAGCAGGCCGTTTGCAAGGTAAGGTCACTTTTACGATGAACCACCGCATGGCTCTGGCGGTATTTAAGATGCCTAAGCTGGTGTATGATTTCACGAACGGAGGGCTGGACGATTATAGCTTGGACGTAGCGCCGAAAGAACTTCTTATAAATGATGTAGAAACCACTCCTTATTACGATGCGGCCAGCGGTACTTATATGGCTTTGGTGAAACCTGAAACAAATTATTCCATTTCATGTACCTACCAAGGAACTCAGGAAAAGATGATTAATCCGACAGGAAGTTTGGCGGGTGGTAAGGCCAAAATGTATACCATTAAAGATGAAAATAATAAGCTGGATTATACCTTGAATATCGGTGATTACCTTTGTGCGGATGGTAATTTGGTGAGCGTAAATGACGGTACAGTGCCCGACAATGCGATTGGAGTGGTTTGCTATGTGGGTAATCCGGAGCCTCATGTCACTCATCCAAATAATTATACAGAAACAAATGATGCGCTTTATCGCGATTATCCGAATTGTACGCACGGACTGGTGCTTGCATTGACAGATGCTAAATATGAAGATGCTGTTACTAAGATGTTTCATAGTGGAAAGACAGGGACGTATGGCGACTGGTTCAGCAGCGATGAAGAATGGGCTGGCAAGTTTGATAACTGTAATACCGCTAATTCTGCTACTCTTCCTGAAGATCGTTATCCGGCGTTCCTTGGATATAATAATACGACCTTGTTGACCATGTGTTATGAGGGTAAGGGTTCTCCAAGTACTTGCGATTGGGCTTATAATTTTTTGATGGCTTACCGAAATGAAGTTGCGGTACCAGCTGGAACGACTCCTTGGTATATTCCTTCTATCATGTGCTTGGACCAGGTGGCCGCTAATTTGACAACTATAAACAAACGGATTCTCAATGTAGGAGGCGATGAACTGGTGTCGGTTGCGGCAAATACTAATTCCGGACATTACTGGAGCAGTACGCAAAGAAATGAAACTTTCCAGTGGACTCATGGAATGGATGGAGGAAAGTATGCGATTATCTGTGAAAGAGATTCTCGAGCAGGTCATTTCCGCATGATGTTAGCTTTTTAAAATCAAAAATTAAAACGGCAATATGAATAAGAAAAAGAATTATATAAAAAGTACCGCTCTCCCCATGGCGATGCTTCTTTCGGCTGTAGCTGTCTCTCCGCTTTTAGGAGAAAAGGCATATGCGGCTGTAGAGGCCACTCAGCAGCAGGGCAATATCAAGGGAACGGTCGTCGACAGCAATGGTGAACCCGTTATCGGTGCGAATGTCATCATTGAAGGTACCACAATTGGTACTATTACAGATATTGATGGAGTGTTTATGATTAATGCCAAACCGGGACAGAAACTGACTATCTCGTTCATCGGTTATAATTCGGTAACCGTTCCGGCAAAAGCTGACATGAAAGTAACATTGTCCGACAATTCTACCATGCTGGGCGAAGTGCAGGTGGTAGCTTACGGTGTGCAGAAAAAGGTAAGTGTGACTGGAGCTATCTCCAGTGTCGGTTCGGAAGAACTGATGCGTACGCCGGTAAGTTCGGTCACCAATGTGCTGGGTGGTCAGATGACCGGTTTGACCACGGTGCAGTATTCCGGTGAGCCGGGTGCGGATGCGGCCGACATTCTGGTGCGTGGTAAAGCTACTTTCGGTGATTCTTCTCCGCTGATTCAGGTGGACGGAGTGGAACGAAGCATGACGGACATTGACCCGAACGAAATCGAGAGCGTGACCGTGTTGAAGGACGCTTCCGCTACGGCGGTGTTTGGTATCCGTGGTGCGAATGGTGTTATCTTGATTACTACCAAGCGCGGTAAGGAAGGAAAGCCGAAAATTTCGTTCTCTACTTCTGCCAGTATCCTTCAGCCGACAAAGATGGTGGAACAGGCCAATTCGTATCAGTATGCCACTTTCTATAACCAGTTGATGAAGAATGACGGACAAGACGAGGTTTTCTCGCCGACGATTGTGGAGAAATTCCGTACCCATTCCGACCCTATACGTTTCCCGGATACCCGTTGGGCCGATTACATCATGAAAAGCGCGGCGTTGCAGAGCCAGCATAACATGAGTGTGTCGGGCGGTACGGACAAGGTGCGTTATTTCATTTCGGCCGGAGCTTATACGCAGGACGGTCTGTTCAACAGTTTCAATCTGCCGTATGATGTAAGTTATTCTTACAAGCGTTTCAACTATCGTGCGAACTTTGATATTAACGTCACCAAGTCGACACTTTTGTCGTTCAACGTGGCAGGTAATGTAGATAATAACAGCAAGCCTCATACCAGCCAGGGAACATCCGGTATGATTAAGAACATGTACTATGCCACTCCGTTCTCCAGTCCGGGTATTGTAGACGGAAAGTTTATTACCACAGCTACCGATTACAGTGACGAAAGACTTCCTTTTACCGGAGGTAATGGTATGGCATACTATGGTGCCGGTTTTGATAGGGTCAGCAATAACAAACTGACGGCCGACCTGATGCTCGACCAGAAACTGGATTTCATTACGAAGGGACTTTCTGTCAAGTTGAAAGGTTCTTACAACAGTGGTTTCGTAGTGACAAAGACCGGTACGGGTGGTGCCGTAGCCACTTATACTCCCGTGTTGCAGGAAGACGGAAGTCTGGCTTACCGTAAGGCAGGCGAGAATACGGATGTAAGTTATTCTTACAGCACCGGCAAGTCGCGTGACTGGTACATGGAGGCCAGCTTGAACTATGCCCGTTCTTTCGGCGACCATAATGTGACGGCCTTGCTGTTGTACAACCAGTCCAAGCAGTATTACTTTGGCAGCAGTAGCTCTCAATACCGTGACATTCCCCGTGGGTATGTAGGTCTGGTAGGACGTGTGACCTACGACTGGAAAAACCGTTACATGGCCGAGTTCAACATCGGTTACAACGGTTCCGAGAACTTTGCGCCGGAACGCCGCTTCGGTACCTTCCCGGCAGGTTCTGTGGGATGGATTATGAGTGAGGAAAAATGGTTCCAGCCGCTGAAGCCGTGGATGACATTCCTGAAACTGCGTGCCAGTCTGGGTCTGGTAGGTAACGACAAGCCGAGCGACCTGAACCTCCGTTTCCTTTACCTGGCCGACCCGTATGAAGTGAATAACGGCAGTCTGCCTAACCGTAACGGCGGATACGGATACAGCTTTGGTATTGAAAACAGTACAGTCAGTCTGGGAGCAAGAGAAACCGCCAAGAACAATGCCGATGTGGGTTGGGAAACAGCCTTGAAACAAAACTATGGTGTCGACATGAATTTCTTTGACGACCGTCTCCGTACTTCGGTGGACTATTACCGTGAGCACCGTAAAGACATTCTGCTGATTGACGGAACGGCTCCGGGGCTGCTGGGCTTCACCGTGCCTTACGCCAACCTGGGAGAAGTGGAGAGCTGGGGATGGGAACTGTCCTTGAACTGGAACGACAAGATTGGCGATAACTTCCGTTATTGGGCTACTTTTAACCTCTCTTATAACCAGAATGAGATTCTGGAAGACAAGCAGGCGCCTCAAAGCTATGATTATCAGTACACCAAAGGACATCGTATCGGCGCACGTTCGCAGTATGTGTTCTTCCGTTACTACGATGAGCAGACTCCCGAACTGTATGAGCAGACGTTCAACCGTCCGTATCCGGAACAGATTCAGACCTTGCGCAACGGAGATGCCGTCTATGTGGACTTGAACGGTGACCGTAAGATTGATACCAATGATATGAGTTATGACTATGGTTATACGGACGACCCGGAATACATGGCCGGTCTGACCTTGGGTTTCAGTTGGAAGAACTGGGAAGTGAGCACGCAGTGGACGGGCGCATGGAACGTGAGCCGTATGATTTCCGATGTGTTCCGCCAGCCTTTCTTCTCATCGGCCGACGCTTCTCAGGGAGGTTTGCTGGCTTACCATCTGGACAACACATGGACGGAAGACAACCCGTCGCAAAGTTCCAAGTATCCTCGTGCCACATTTGTGAACCGTGACAATAACTACGCTACTTCCACATTGTATGAACAGGACTCCAAGTACTTGCGTTTGAAGACCTTGCAGGTGGCTTATAATTTTAATCTTCCGGTGATGAAGAAACTGGGATTGAACACGTTCCAGTTGGCTTTTAGCGGCTATAACTTGTGGACACTGACCCCGTATTTGTGGGGCGATCCGGAAACCAGGGCCTCCAATGCGCCTTCTTATCCATTGTCTAAGACATATACATTGAGTTTGAAACTTGGATTCTAAACAATTAAAGATAGAAAATATGAAATTAGGATATAAACTTTTGTTCGGCGCATGTGTGGCGGCTAATCTGATTGCCACGTCATGTGTGGACGATATGAAATTCGGAAATTCATTCCTGGATAAGGCTCCGGGTGGTACCGCCACAGTGGATACGGTATTCAGCAGCGCGGTCTATACCCAGCAGTTTCTGAATTCAATTTATGGTCGTCAGTATTATGGATTGCCTTATAAGGATGATACTTCCTTGCCGGTGTCCAGCAGCCCGTATTGCGGTAAGGTAGAGGCTTTGACAGACTGCTGGCAGTTGCACTGGCGTGACGCGCAGCTTTATTCGCAGTATTACAGCGGTATCCATACGGCCAATTACAGCCGCCGTCAGGATAAGTTCTGTTATAACGATGAAAAGGTGTGGGAAGTAGTGCGCTGGTGCTGGCTGCTGATGGAACACATCGACGATGTGCCCAATCTGGATGCCAATGAAAAGGCGCGTATGATTGCGGAGGCCAAATGCTTGATAGCCGTGCGTTACTTTGACATGTTCCGTCATTACGGGGGGCTTCCTTTGCTTTATGCCTCTTTTGAAGGAAATGAGTCCAGCTACGAATGTCCGCGTGCCACGGTAGAAGAAACAGTGAACTACATGATTAAGATGTTGGATGAGGCCATTGATTCCGGGGCTTTGCCCTGGGCATACGGTCCCGGTGCCGACGGAAGTTCCACCTATACCGGACGCTGGACCAAGGCAGGTGCTATGGCGTTGAAGTGTAAAATCTGGCAGTTTGCCGCTTCTCCTTTGTTCAATGACAATCAGGGTTATGCGGGCGGTGCCTCAGAAGCGGAACAGCAGCATCTGGTATGGTACGGAGGTTATCGTCCGGAATTGTGGGAAAACTGCCTGAAGGCTTGCGAAGACTTCATGAACGCATTGCAGGCAAATGGTTATTATGAATTGAACCAGTCTGTCAATAACACACCGGCCGGTTACCGTTATGCCTACCGTATGGGGTACCTTTATCAAGGAAGTAAGGAAGTCATTCATTCTGTCAGGGTTCAGATGGGAGACGCTTTTAATTCCAGTACTTATTTCTGGCATAATTGGAGCGATTTGGGACGTAACTCTTATACGCCTACACAAGAATATGTGGAAATGTTCCCGTGGGCCGACGGTAAACCGTTCAATTGGGAGGAAACAGAGGCAGAAGGCAAGCTGGATGAAATGTTCGCGAAAGGTACTTTGGCCGACAATAACCTGGAATTGACCCGTGACCCTCGTTTGTATGAGACAGTGATAGTGAACGGATTGCCCAAGATGCTGGACTGGTCGAACAATGCCGGGTTGATGTCCGGACAGCCATACGAACTGTGGGTAGGCGGTTATGATGCCGGAAACAACTCACGGGATGAGACCATGCGTTTTGCTACTGGCTATGACAATATGAAGTATTATATCGGTACGGAATATCAGCGTCAGTATTGCCAGTGGGTGACTTTGCGTCTGTCGGATATTTATCTCACTTATGCGGAAGCATTGCTTCAGGCAAAAGGGGACAATGCGGGTGCGTTGACCTGGATAAATAAGGTGCGCGAACGTGTAGGCCTTGGCAAGCTGGAAGATTGTAATCCGGAAAAGAACCTGACTTCAAACAAGGAAAACTTGTTGGAAGAATTGCTGCGTGAGCGTGTGTGTGAGCTTGGTATGGAAGACGCACGTTTCTTTGATTTGATTCGGTATAAACGTGCGGACCGGTTTGAAAAAGAGCTGCACGGACTGTTGATTTACCGTCTGGATGAGAAAGGAAACCGTATAGAGACGAAATGGTTTGAAGGTGACCAGAATCAAGGATCTCCCCAGCCCGTTCATTTTGACTATGAAAGATTTACGTTGCACAATATCCGTCGTTACTGGTGGGATTATGGTTTTGACACCAAATGGTATTTGTCACCGTTCCCTCAAACGGAAATAAACAAGGGATACGGACTGGTTCAGAATCCTGGCTGGTAATTTATAAAAGTATAAGTAATAGATTTTTGATAATAGCTTTATGAAAAAATATAAGAATCTGATGTGGGCATGCTTTGCTTGTTTGGCTATTCCTGCAGGTGCTCAAGATGCAGACAACAATATCAGAGGTATGGTTGTCGATAAATGGGGGCATCCGGTTTATGGTGCTTCTGTCATGGTGAAAGGGATGCCGGAAACAAGAGTTGAGACAGATAAGGATGGAAAATTTTCCATAGAAGCTTCTGCCGGACAGCAATTGAATATTGTGTCAGTAGATAAAGGTACGACTACGGTAAAGGCGGACGGAAAGTCGCTGGTGAAGGTCGTACTGAATTACGCGGGGCAGTCTGTCGACGTGGGCGCCGGACGTGTTTTTACCCGTGCCGAGTCTACGGCAGCCGTTTCTACCATTTATAATGAAGACTTTGATAAGCGTAGTGCTAAAAACATGTCTAATTCTCTGTTAGGGCAGGGAATGGGTATGATGGTCTTGCAGAATTCGGGAAATTATGCGGATGTGGAACCTACTTTTTATATCAGAGGACTTCAGAGTCTTTCCAGCAGCAATCCGTTGATATTGGTTGATGGTCTGGAAAGAGACATGAGCCTGCTTAGCCCGGAGGAAGTGGAATCTGTATCCGTTTTGAAAGATGCGGCCGCTGTAGCTTTGTATGGGTATAAAGGAATTAATGGGGCTATCCTGATTACGACCAAACGCGGTAAGTATAATTCCAAAGAAATCAAGTTTACTTATGACCATGTAAATAATTTCATGGACCGGAAGCCGGAGTTTGTGGATGCGGCCACTTATGCGCAGGCTTATAATGAGGCACGCAGGTATGAAGGTTTGTCTCCCCGTTATGCGGATAAGGAAGTGGAGTATTTCCGTAATGGAGACTTCCCTTATTTGTATCCGAATGTAAACTGGCTTGATGAGACTTTCAAGAATTCGGGCATTTCCAACAAGTATACGATTGAATTTCGCGGAGGTGGTTCTAAGTTCCGTTACTATTCTATGCTTGACCTGGTGACAGACAGAGGTTTCGTGAAAGAAGGCAATATGAACGAAGGCTATTCTACCCAGAACAAGTATTCGCGTGCCAATCTGCGTACCAATATGGATATTGATGTAAGCAGTACTACAAAACTGAAAGTGAATATTTTGGGTACATTGTCGGAATCTCTCCGTCCGGGTGCTTCTGCCAATCTGTGGGATATGATTTATACCCTGCCGGCAGCCGCTTTTCCTGTAAAGGATGAGGACGGCTTATGGGGAGGAAACAATACCACTTGGTTGGGAACCCAGAATCCGGTGGCTCAATCTCAGGGAGCGGCATATTCAAAAGGTCATACGAGAAGCTTGTTTGCGGACCTGACCTTGGAACAAGACTTGTCGGCTGTTACAGAAGGTTTGGGATTCAATTTCAGATTGGCTTATGATAACTATTCTTCTATATGGGAAGACCATAGCCAGGCTTATACTTATGGCGGATATACGGTGACTTATACTGATTTGACAGGACCTTTGTATACGCATACAACTGGAGGTGAGCCTACAGAAATGGGAAAAGACGGAAGCATAAATAACTGGACACGCCAGTTCAACTTCTCTGGTGGATTTAGCTATAACCGGAACTTTGCGGATACACACGATGTGTATTCTCAATTGAAGTGGGAATATGAGTACCGTGATTCATACGGCTTGAATACAACCATTTATCGCCAGAATGTGTCATGGTTTACTCATTATGGATATGACAAGCGTTATTTCCTTGACTTGGCGTTGGTAGGCTCCGGCTCCAGTCTGCTTGCTCCCGGTCATAAATGGGCGTTTTCTCCTACAGTGTCGGCGGCATGGGTGCTTTCGGAAGAAAATTTTATGAACAATGTGTCATGGATTGATTTCTTGAAACTTCGTGCTTCATTCGGCATTATCAATGCGGATTATCTGCCGGCCAGTGATGTGTATGATTACTGGGACCAGATTTATACCACAACAGGTACGCGCTATATGTTCAATAGTGCGTATGATTCTTCATTCGGTACGACAGAACTCGGCCGTTTGGCAAGTACGAATTATACGCATGAGAAAGGATATAAATACAATGTCGGTGTAGACGCCACGTTGTTTAAAGGGTTGAATCTTTCGGTAGACGCATATTATCAGCGTAGAAACAACATCTGGGTTTCTTCCAAAGGTAAGTACACGGCTGTCTTGGGACAGACTCCTCCGTATGAGAACGCCGGTGTGGTAGACAGTTGGGGCGGCGAGTTCAGCCTTGATTACACGAAGCGTGTGGGAGATGTGGTGCTGAATGCTGGAGGTAGCTTCAACTGGAACCGGAATGAGATTAAGGAACAACTGGAGGAACCTAGAATGTACGATAATCTTGTACAGACCGGCCACTCGTTGAACCAGGTTTATGGTCTGGAAGCTGTAGGTTTCTTTAAAGACGCAGATGATATAGCCAACAGTCTGCCTCAAAGCTTCGGAACGGTCTATCCGGGAGATATTAAGTATCGTGATGTGAATGGAGATAAAATAATCGACAGCAATGACGTGACGGCTATCGGTTATAGCACAGTCGCTCCGGAAATTTATTATACGTTCCATTTGGGAGCGGAATGGAAAGGACTTGGATTTGACGCCCAGTTCCAGGGAACAGGCCGTTATTCTGCCATCTTGAATACGAAGAGTATGTTCTGGCCTTTGCTGAGCACAACTACGCTTTCTACTCATTATTATGAAAATCGTTGGACTCCTGATAATCAAGATGCAAAATATCCTCGATTGAGTACTCAGAGCAATACGAACAACTACCAGACAAATACAGTGTGGTTGGCAGATCGTTCCTTCTTGAAACTCCGCAATATTGAAGTTTATTATAATTTCCCTAAATCATGGTTGCAGAAAACAAAATTCATCGGCGATGCAAGATTGTATGTACGAGGAGTTGATTTGCTGTGCTTTGATAAGATTGATGTGTTAGACCCTGAATCTTATGGAGCGACAAACCCATTGAACAAGAGTCTGATTGTAGGTTTGAAAGTAGGTTTTTAATCTTAAAAGAAACGAAGAATGAAACTTAGAAAAATTGTCTATGGTATGTTGTGTATGGGAGCATTGGCTTCGTGCTCAGACCAAATGAACTACCATGAATATAATAATTATGATGAAGATTTTGTGAAGCTGAATTTTAGTAATGTTGGAGGTCTGATTACCACTATTTACCTGGATTTGGATACTGATTTTGGTAATTATTCTGGAGCAATATTAGGATCGGCTACTGATGAGTCACAGTATGCATATACAGGAAATTCTATTGAGACATTTTATAATGGCTCATGGAGTCCGACTAATGCTCAAAGTGGAACTTGGAGTACATGTTATTCGGGTATTTCAAACTGTAATCTGTTTTTGGATAAGTATGTTGGATTGACATTCCCAGAGTTAGAGCAGAATGCAGACTATAAACCTCAGATGTTCCGTTACAATAACTATCAGTATGAAGTACGTTTTCTGCGTGCCTATTTTTACTTTAATCTGGTGCGTCAGTATGGAGATGTGCCGTTCATCGATCATTTCTTGAGTGCAGATGAGAGCAATACATTGAGTCGTACTCCGGCTAAAGATATTTTTGATTATATTATTTCAGAGTGTGATGATATAAAGGATCTGATAATTGAAGATTATGCCAACCTTCCTGCAGATGTGGTATTACCTAGTGAATCTCCAGAAACAGGTCGTGTAAATAAAGCTACAGTTTTGGCCTTGAAAGCTCGTGCGGCTCTTTATGCAGCAAGTCCATTGTTTAATACAGATAATAATCCAGAATTATGGCATCGTGCGGCTACAGCGAATAAAGAATTATTGGATTATTGTGTAAATGAACGTGGCATGAAGCTGGTTAGTGACTATGCCTCTTTGTGGGATAAAAATAACTATAAGAATGCTACGGATGAATTAATTTTTGGTCGTCGCGCGAATCGTGAGTCCAGTACTATGGAGTCTTATAATTATCCGGTTGGAATTGAAGGTGGAAATGGGGGAAATTGTCCGACACAAAATTTGGTTGATGCGTATGAAACAACTGATGGTTGTCCTGTTCGTCTGGTTGATGGAGTATGGACTGCAGAAGGAAGTCGTGTTTTTGACCCGGCAAAACCTTATGACGACCGTGACCCACGTTTGAAAATGACTATTTGTGTAAATGAGGAAACAGGATGGCCTACATGGAATGAAACTCCGATTTATACTTACCAGGGAGGAGCAAACGGACAACCTCTGAACGGAGGTACCCCAACTGGATATTATTTGAAAAAATATTGCCAGGGAGACATTGACCTTCGTTCTAATAGTACTAATAAGTCGGCTTATCATACATGGATAACTTATCGTTTGGGAGAATTCTATTTGAATTATGCAGAAGCTGTATTCCGTTATTTGGGAAGTGCGGATGCAACGGATGCTGAGTTTACTATGTCGGCTCGCCAGGCAGCTAGTATGACTCGTGAACGTGAAGGAGTAGGAATGCCTGCCTTCCCGTTAAATATGTCAAATGATGCGTTTTGGGAGGCTTATAAAAAAGAACGTATGGTGGAACTTGCTTTTGAAGGACATCGTTTTTGGGATGTACGTCGTTGGAAAGAGGCTGACAAATATTTTGTAAATATAGAAGGTCTGCAAATCTCAAAAACAGGAGATAATACTGCTTATTCTTATTCTACAGTGGTAAATACTCGTCAGTGGGACGATAAGATGTATCTCTTCCCGATACCTCAATCCGAGAGAATGAAAAATCCTAATTTAAGTCAGAATCCGGGCTGGTAAGTCCCGGATTCCGGAAAAGTATAAATATTTAAAAATATAAGATATCATGAAAAGACTATTTACAAGTTTCTTAGGTGCTGTCTGTCTTTTTGCGTTGTCAGCATGTTCGGATGAAGAAACTCCGGCTCCGCAACCAGGAAGTGGTGATACAGAAGAACTGCCTGCACTTCCCTCTGAAGTGGTAAAAGACGGTCGGGCTATGTGGGTAAGTTATGATCCTACTCCTGATGCGGATGCTAATTCTACTACTTTTATACATGGGGCTTTGGTTAGCTGGCGATTATTGCAAAGTGATCCATCTAATGTGGCATTTGATATTTATAAATCGGTAGATGGAGGGCAGGAAGTAAAATTGAATGTGGATGCATTGTTTAATTCAACTTGCTTTTTAGATGAAAATATAGACGTTACAAAGTCAAATCATTATCGTGTTACATTATCTGGAAATAGTGAAACTATTTGTGAGTGTGATTTTACGCCAGAGATGGCTCAAACTTATTATCGTAAAATTACATTGAATGCGAACCCTTCTACAATAGAGCTGCCTGAAAATGGTTATTATGTGGCTGATGATATTCAGGTAGGTGAATTGGATGGTGACGGTGAAATGGAAATCGTGATTAAGCGTGAACCTTATGATGGAGCTAATCAGGGGGGATGGCATAATGGTACTACTTTATTGGAAGCCTATAAATTGGATGGAACTTTCCTTTGGCGTATTGACTTGGGAGTTAATATTCGTTCGGGCTCTCATTATACTTCTTATATATTGTACGATTTTGATGGTGATGGACTGTGTGAAATCGCTTTCCGTTCTGCCGAAGGTACTCAGTTTGCAGATGGAAAGATGATTACAGGAGAAGATGGAAAAGTTCATGATTATCGTATTCGTGATTTAAATGGTGCCGGATGGGCTTCAGGTGCAAAACTTCCTACTACTTGTGGCTTGATTTTTGAAGGTCCTGAATACATCTCAATTTGTCGTGGGTATGATGGACGTGAAATAGCACGTACAGATAATATTCCTCGTGGAGGTGAAGGTTCTAAAGTAGAACGTGCTGAGTATTGGATGGATTATTGGGGCGATGATTATGGAAACCGTATGGACCGTTTCTTTATTGGTGCTGCTTATTTAGATGGGATTCCTGATCCATCAACTGGTGCTAGAACAAGTAATCCTAGTCTGATTGTGACTCGTGGCGTGTACAAGAACTGGCAGGTTTGGGCCTTTGACCTAAAAGGATCGGAACTGGAAAATCGTTGGAAATTTGATACCAAGGATCATGATGAAAAATGGTTGGCAATGTGTTCTCATGCTTTTCGTGTAGCAGACTTAGATAATGATGGAAAAGATGAAATTCTCTATGGACAGGCTGCAATTGATGACAATGGAAATGAACTTTGGTGCACTGGAAATGGACATGGAGACTGTTTGCATGTGGGTAAATTCATTAAAGATCGTGATGGCTTGCAGATTGTGGCTTCCTTTGAAGAAGAAAATACATATGCAGTACAAGGATTGGGGTATGGATGTCAGGTTATTGATGCACGTGACGGTTCATTAATTTCTGCTCATGGTGCTGGAATGCATGGTGATGTAGGGCGTTGTATTGTAGCAGACGTAGATCCTGATAGTCCTAATATGGAATTTTGGTCTTCGATGAATTCTGGAATGTACAATTGTGGAGGTTCTATAGATGTACCTATAAGTCCTGATATGCCTACTGGTATTGGTGGTGGTACGTTATATAATGCAGCAATTTGGTGGACTGGAGAATTGACTCGTGAGTTGTTTGACCGTGCTTTGATTGTAAGCTATAAAGCTAATCCGAGAACGAATAAGAACCGTCTTGTGAATTTTGCAACTGGATATGGAAGCAATGAAGGTAATCATAGTACAAAATATAATCCTTGTTATTACGGTGATTTCCTGGGCGACTGGCGTGAGGAAGTAATAATGGGCTCTTCAGACCATTCTGCGATTTATATTTTCTCTACGAATTATCCGACAGAGCATCGTTTCCCGCATCTTATGACAGATCATACTTATGATATGAGTCAGGCAATGCAGAATATAGGTTATAATCAACCCACTCATTTAGGCTATTATATCGGATCCAAATAATAGTAAACAAAAGTTAGTTAGATTTCGGTTGGCGTGTGAGCAAGTGATTGTGTGGACGCCAACCATTTTTTATTTTGTATAATAACAAAAGAGGCTGTCTCAAAATAGAGTTGAGATGGCCTCTTTTGTTTTATTTCAAAT
>ENA-OZKH01000486-OZKH01000486.1-human-gut-metagenome-genome-assembly--contig:-NODE-486-length-15227-cov-12.466649_pt1 | contig 15227 bp, 10 predicted proteins | sample MGYA00244180_ERZ653758 | MGnify/ENA primary metagenome ERZ653758 (study PRJEB26926, sample SAMN06165252) | human gut metagenome | biome: ENVO:00009003; feature: ENVO:2100002; material: ENVO:00002003...
TACACGTAAGGAGTCGTCGGCAGCGTCAGATGTGTATAAGAGACAGGTACAGAAATGTGCGGGCTCTTTTTGTGTGAAATAATTAAAGGCTTCCACCATTATCATTTCAGCTACTTTTACTTTTTCTCGCAATTTTTCCGGCTTTTAGGCTGGTTTTGGGAGCTGTTTTAGGAATTTCTGCAGTTTCAGCTACTTTTTCTCGCAATTTTTCCAGCTTTTGGGCTGGTTTTTGGAAGCTGTTTTGGTGATTTTTGCAGTTTCAGCTACTTTTCTCGCAATTTTTTCGGCTTTAGGGCTGAATTTGGGGTGCTGCTTTAAAAGATTTAGGGATTACAGCTCCCCAAGGTCTGCCTACTATACTATCAATCCCTTGTAAACCATAAATTGGTACCTTGAAAACTTCACATAACCATAAATTCGTTCTTTATAAGTGGTACAATAGATGTAGAGAAAATGGAGAAAATCACGTCCAAATATACCGGTTGGAGCATTACTATGATCCGGCTGATTACAATAAAGTGATTTACCGGCAGAGGAAGGAAGATTATAACCAGCGTCTCCAGACAATTTTGTTGGACGCAGACTGTCTGCTTCAAAAATGCAACGGTGGTTATGATGATGTAAGTGAATATCAGCTTCTTGTCCGTGCCTTTTCATTTGAAAAAAACACAGGAAAAGTAAAAGCTTCCTTCAATAAAAACAATGTGAGAACTTTCCTTTCAAAGATCAGTGCAGCTCCGGGATTTCGAATAAAACCGGAAATAGCTAAAAAAATAATTCACAAAATTTCAAATGAAAAATTATCTACTATATCTAGGACTCTTAGTACTAAAAAGATTTCGCATATATTACATAAAAATGAATAAATAGTAAATTTTACCAAAATTACGTGAATAAAATCTCTGTTTATCCCAATAGTCGAAAACCAACGAAAAGACTATAATATAAATACGAAAACGTGCGAAAGGGGATTTTCGTACAAACATAATAAGAAAAGGAGAGGAAATATGGGAAAGTTAAAAGAACGTTTTCACAGGAAAAATGGCATTGTAAGCCGTATCTTTAGTATGGTACTTGCGCTTGCTATGATTATGACTATGATTCCAGCAATCGGTGGTGCAACCACTGCATATGCTGCTAGCCCGACAATCCGGTTGTATTTGGACAAACCAAGTACATGGAATACACCGGTTGTCCATGTCTGGGCTGCCGGTGCTGCGGTAGATAACCATGGCGCAGGAAATGCCACCATTTCACAATGGGGGGATCAGGAAAAACCAAAGCTTGCATATGAGGAAAGCACAAGACTCTATTATGTAGATGTACAGAGCAGCGAGTGGACAGGTTTTCAGTTTGTTGATGCAGGTTCTGATGAGAAGTCTGCACCGGAGATAAAGACAGAAGGAGCTGCAATTGAGCAGATTAAGACTTTTACTTCTGATGCAAGCATTTATTGTTTGTTGGATGATAATGGAAAATATCAGTGGTATAAGGATGCTTCAAAGAAGGAAACATTGATTCCAGAGTCTGTACCAACAGAATGTGATCTGACGATTAATTATAAGAGCACATTAGGCAATGATGTTGCGGCATATATATATCAGGGAGATAATAAGCCGGTAGGTGAATGGCCGGGAAAAACCATGACTGCAGCAGAAGGTCATGAAGACTGGTATACAATGCATCTGACATTAGATAACAGTACAGATTATAATCTCATTTTAAATGATGAAGGACATGGAAACCAGTTAAGCGAAGTAACACTTTCTACGAAAGGAAAGGCAGAGGCAGAGTACTGGTTCGATGGTTCTTTGTCAGAGAAAAAACCTGCTGATTGGAAATATGTTACAACCATTCATTATCTTGCATCAGGAATGGGAAGCACTATTTACAATCATATGTGGGGAGCAGATGCCTCTGCAACAGGAGCAGGTGTTGGAAAAGAATGGCCGGGCGGACAGATTAAAGAAAATGCTGACCATTCCGGATGGTATGATGTAGTATATACACAGGATGTAAAACAGAATTTCAGCTGTATTTTTAATAATAACAGTGGGATACAGACGGATAATATTGACGTCTCTGTAACATCAACAAGTACTGAACTCTGGGTTACCGGAACCAAAGCTGGTGGTGATACAACCATATATAAAACAGCACCGGACAGCTGGGAGGCACCGGTTCCAGACCATACATTTACAATGTATTATTACAATGAAGATTTATCAACAGACACAGACCTGGGAAAAGTTGATTTGTGGATGTGGAATGCCGGATTAAACGGTTCCTATGTTTTTGACGGAACATATTATGATGCTGAAAATGATGTGACATGGTTTAAACAGACCATTACAGTTGCCGGCAGTAATGTAGGAAAAACGGTAGGATTAAAGGCACGCTATGACAATACAACAGGAGGAAATGGATGGGATGGCGGCTCTGATACCGCAGATCGTTCTTTTACAATAAGCGGTGATGAGAATGAAGTATTATATTATGTGGATGGTTCAGATCCGGTTCATGAGAAACCGGTAATTAAACAAACGGAAAAGAGATACCTTGTATTGGATTATGAGAATCCGGGATTAAAAGAAAAAGGTATTACACCACAGTTCTATACATGGACATCAGGATATGCTTCAGTATTAACCAATTTTACATATGCAGGTGGAGATAAATGGACAGTAACAATTCCAGCAAAACCATCTTGTACAAAGGTTGATTTTTGTATTGCCTTAGATTCAACAGGTGACCCATGGATTAAAGATGGTGGAGACCATTCAGTTACATTCCCTTCTGACCAGAAGGTTATATATGCCAGCATGAAAGCCGGCAGTGAGCCGGAAATTGCTATGCCATATAATGTTGGCTATGAAGTAGATGCAGAAAAACAACAGGTATCATATTACTATCGTGATGATGCTGCATTTGTAGATGGTACTTTAAAGGATATGACTGTAGCTGTTGACGTAAACGGAACAGAGTATCCAATGACATACAATGATGCAACAAAGCGTTTTGAGTATGTAAAGAGCGGTTTAACAGATGGCAAAACATATTATCGTTATAAAGCAAATGGAGCTTATGTTGTAGATGCATTCAATTCAAACAGCGAAAAGCACAATAATGCAGATTATTCATATTTTGAATACTATAAATTAAATGCAACAGTTACAGCAGAAGTTATGAATAAGTCATTTAACTACAATGAGAATAATGTTGTTAAGTTTAAGGTTGAACAGGATAGTTCAGATGCTAAAACATTAGAAGTAGCTAGTGCAAGTATCGATGTTTCTTCCCTTGGCGGAAGCAATGCAATGCCGATCGAACCGGAACTGCAGGCAGTTACCATTTCTGCAACAACAGATACAACATTAGGAATTAAGACATTACCAATTACTGTAACAGACCAGTATGGTAATAAATTCAGTACTACAGTGGATGTTGAAATTACAGACCGTGTGAAGGAAAACAAAAAAGATTTCGACTGGGATGAAGCTGTTGTTTACTTTATGATGACAGATCGTTTCTTTGATGGTAATGAATCTAACAATACAGCAAGTGGTGCAGATACATATGGAGACAATCCGGGACTGTATCATGGTGGAGATTTTGCAGGTGTAACAGCTAAGTTAGATTACTTACAGGATTTAGGTGTAAATACGATTTGGATTACACCAATAGTAGAGAATATAAAAGGTGTAGCTGTAACAGATGAAGGTTCAAAAGATGTTCCTTATAATGCAGCATACCATGGATACTGGGCAAGTGATTTTACAAAATTGAATCCTACACTTGGTACAACAGGAGAATTTGAGACTATGATTAGCGAAGCGCACAAGCGTGGTATGCGTATTATGGTTGACATTGTTGTAAACCATGCCGGATATGGTACAGAATCAACATTTGCTGATATGCTAAGGGATAAGAGTGTCAGTGAAGGAGATATTAAATCATGGCAGTCTGGTTTACCGGATTTTGCAACAGAGAATGCAGATGTCAGAGCAAAATTAGTAGAATGGCAGACTGCATGGATGATGGATTATGGAGTTGATTATTTCCGTGTAGATACTGTAAAGCATGTTGACAGTACAACATGGGCAGCACTTAAAAATTCTACAACAAAAGTAAATTCATCATTCAAGATGATTGGTGAATACTTTGGTGCAGGATATGCATCAAATGGTAGTTCCTTAGGTACTGGTCAGATGGATGCAGACCTTGATTTCGATTTTAATGACCAGGCAACAAGCTTTGTAAGTGGCAATATTTCTTCTGTAGAGAAATTCCTTTCTGCAAGAAATTCAGCACTTAATAACACATACATGACAGGTCAGTTCTTAAGCAGTCATGATGAAGATGGATTTAAGGCTTCCTTAATGAACGGAAAACAATATACCGAGGATGAGGCAACATCAGCAGCGTTAGTTGCAGCTACCTTACAGCTTACTGCAAAGGGTATTCCGGTTATCTATTATGGTGAAGAAGTTGGTTTAAGCGGATTAAATAATTATCCATATCAGACTAATAGATATGACATGGATTTCTCTAAGGCAACAAAGGACAATGTCACATATCAGCATTATAAGAATCTGCTTAGCATCCGTAATGCATACACAGATGTATTTGCAAGAGGAAGCAGAACAGTTGTGGCAAGTTCTGATGAGGAATGCTATGATGTAGTTTCAAGATCCTATGGAGGAACAACCTTATATGTTGGTATGAATATCAAGGATACCGCAAAAGAAGTAAAAGTTCCGGTTAGCTTAGCAGCAGGAACAGAGGTAAAGGATTTATACAGCGGTGCTACATATACTGTAGGAAGTGATAAAACAGTTGCTGTTACAATTCCGGCAGCAAAGGATGGTGGAACAGTTATTCTTGCTGAGGTGAAGAAAACAGTAGATTCTGGCAAGACAGATCCAACACCGGAAAAGGTTTCTGCAACATCAATTACTCTTGATAAGAAAACTGCAGGTAAACAGCAGAATGACACTAAAAAAGCAGCTCCAAAGAGTGGCGATGACAATGAAGCAGCTACATATGTATGCTTACTCGGACTTGCAATGGTTGCAATCACAGCAGCTACATATCGCAAGAAGAGAGCTTGCAAATAAAACAGCTTTTAAACTAAACATTTTATAAACCTCTTAGATGCCGCACCTTCGGGTGCGGCATTTTTACTGTGTATGGCTTAGAGTGAGATGTAACTAAAGTATTTACGTAAAATATCTCATAGTTTTTACATAGAGCAAGTATAGAGTTTACCGGGGCACTGTATAATCCATTATGGTTAAATGATTTACACATGGAGGAATAAAATGAAAAAGAGAAATCAGATCATTGCGGCATTTCTTGCAGCGACAATGATAATTACACCGGCAACATCAATATTTGCAAAGGCAGCAAAGGATGGAAGTTCTAGTGCAGAGTCTTCTTATGGGGAGAGCTTTACAAGCTGGAGGACAAATGAATGGGAGAATAAGCTCAGCAAGGATTGGACAACTGTTTCTATGACACCGGGGGTTAATGAGTCAACCATGAACTTTGCATGGTATTCAAAGACAACAGATACCGTTTCACTGACATATGGTTTAAAGGCAGATTTAAGCGATGGAAAGACTGTTCAGATTACGACTAAGGGCACCGAACAAAAGGATAAAGACGGAAATGAATACAATAGCAATAAGGCAACTATTTCAGGACTTGCAGCTCAGACCACATATTACTATAAGGTGGATGACAAGGAAATAAAGTCCTTTAAAACAGGAAATACAGGTAAATTCAGATTTGCTTTTGTAGGTGATCCACAGATTGGTTCATCTAATGAATTAAAGGGATCTGATACAGAGGCGTTTTACAATGCACAGAGCAATGCGGTAGCAAATGACAGCTACAATTGGACACAGACATTGAAAAAGATACAGAGTGCAGGAACTGATTTTATTGTGTCAGCAGGAGACCAGATTCAGACAACAAAGAAAAAAGCTCCGGGAAAAAGTTCTACAACAAGTGAGATAGAGTATGCAGGATATCTTTCACCGGATACACTTGCGTCATTGCCGGTAGCAACAACAGTCGGTAATCATGATGCAGACAATGCCAACTATCAGTACCATTTTAATGTTCCAAACCTCAGCAATCTGGGGGATAATGGAAAAGTTGGTGGTGATTATTATTTCACATATGGTGATGTGCTTTTTATGATGCTTAATACACAGGACACAAACTCAGCAGAGCATATTCAGTTTATCGAAAAAACAGTTGCAAAAAATGCCAATTGCAAGTGGAAAGTAGTTACATTGCATCAGGATATTTATGGTTCGGCAGAGCATTCGAATGAGCCGGAGATTGTGAATTTACGTTATGCGCTTACACCGACATTTGAGAAATATGGTGTAGATGCTGTGCTTACAGGACATGACCATGCTTATTCAAGAAGTAAATTTCTTTCAGGCAATCAGACAGAAAAGACTGTAACATATACTGATGATGAGTTTGATGAAATGCTTGATAAGGATATTGACTATACAGGTGAGGGTACTTTGACTGTAGCACCGGGAAATATCAAAGCAGACACAACAGACGAATCAGAAAAGACATACTTATCTTATCTTACTTCTGTGATGGATGCAGACAGAATTACAGAGACAGGAGAGTATGTGGTAGATCCTAAGGGAATTCTTTATCTTACAGCCAGCAGTTCATCAGGAAGTAAGTATTATGACCTCGTATCACGTCAGCAGTCATATATAGCAAGCAGATGGCAGGAGGATGTCCCTACATATTCACTCATCGATGTGACAGAGACAACCATGACAATTAACACTTATCGTACTGACAATGACAGTGCAATTGATAATACTGTTACTATTGTAAAATCAGCAGACAGATCAGCAGTTGATGCTAAGCTTGCACAGATAAATAAAGAGCTTACAGATAATACACTTGTAGAGAAGGACTACACAACTGGTAGCTGGAAGGCTTTAAAGGATGCGATGGATGCTGCAAACCGTATCAGCCCTGAGACTGAGCAGGCACAGATCAACAAGATACTTGAGAACCTGACAACAGCCAGAAACGGTCTTGTAAAGGTGACTGCACAGGAACCACCAAAACCATCAGAGCAGCCAACAGAAAAGACATCTGAATCAGAGAAAGCATCAGAGCAGCCAACAGAAAAAACATCTGAATCAGAGAAAGCATCAGAAAAGGATGCAAAGAAGACTTCAGAAAAGTCAAACAATAAATCAGCTTCTAAGGTTAAGACCGGCGATGAGTCACAGGCACTGCTTTGGACAATTGTTTGTGTGATTGGTCTTGGAGCAGCAGGAACAGCAGTGGTATTTGCCGGAAAAGAGAGAAAATAGTGAAGAAAATCTGTATTGCAATAATAAGTATTGCTCTGATAATTGCATTTGGAATATCACTGAACAATGTGGAAAAGACAGAACTGCAATCAACTGATGGCCGTGATTTTGAAAAAGCGACGGTGACAGAGATTGTCAGCTCTGATTATTCGGATAGCACTTCAAAGGATTATGATGGTTCTGTGGGTGAAGATGGCGGTGTCAGGGCTGGGCAGCAGCAGATAAAGGTCAAAATAAGAACTGGTGAGCATAAGGGAGAAATTCTGGATGCCACCAGTTCTTCATCGTATCTGTATGGTGCCAGATGTAGAATAGGAACAAAGGTAATAGTGATAATCAGCGAGTCGGATGAGCTTACAACGGTAAGTGTCTATAATTATGACAGAGGAAATCAACTGTATATGATAATTGCCTTTTTCCTTATAGTTTTAGTGTTAATTGGAGGACTCAAGGGCTTTAAATCAGCTGTAGGACTTGTGTTTACCTTCTGTTGCATTCTATTTGTATTTATGCCGCTTATCTACAGAGGAGTGTCTCCTATTTTTGCGGCGGCATTTGTGGTAATTATAACAACAGTCGTTGTTATGTATCTGATAGATGGATTTACTGCAAAATCAATCTGTGCAATCGTCGGCACAATAATAGGTGTGGTGTTGGCTGCTGTTTTTGCATTTATATTTGGAAAAATATGCCATATATCCGGCTATAATGTGGATGATATCGAAAGTCTTATTTATATTGGTGAGATGACAGATATAAAGGTGGGAGAGCTGATGTTTGCAGGGATACTGATATCAGCTCTTGGTGCTGTGATGGATGTTGCCATGTCTGTAGCAAGCACTATTAATGAGATTCATGATAAAAATCCAAAGCTTGACACCAAAGAACTGTTTAAGTCCGGCATAAATGTCGGAAAGGACATGATGGGAACCATGTCCAACACGCTGATTCTGGCTTTTGCAGGTGGTTCGATTAATACCTTTGTATATATTTACAGCTATAACTATCAGTATTATCAGGTGCTTGATATGTATTCAATCGGAATTGAAATAATTCAGGGAATTTCTGCAACGCTTGGAGTGATACTCACGGTGCCTATAGTGTCTGCAATATCTGCTGTAGCACTAAAGAAAAACATATAATAAATTGGGAAAGAAGTTATATTGCTATCATTGCTTTAAATATATTATAATAAAAAGATAACAGCAAAGGCTGTCAAGGAGAATAATATGAAAAGCACAGCGTTTGATATGGCTATGGTGGCATACAGACAAAATGATATGGAGAGCGCATTTCGTCAGTTTCTGTCGCTGGCAGAGGCGCAAGATGCAGATGCAATGAATATGGTAGCAAATATGTTTGAAAGAGGCCAGGGCACATACAGAGATCCCGGGCGAGCAGTGTTTTGGTGGAAGAAAGCGGTGGAGCTTGGAAATGTGGATGCACTTGCCGATTACGGACAGTATCTGGTCGCTACCTTTTTTGATGGCAAGGAGCAGAAGCTTGGTGCAGGGTATCTGGTTACTGCGACGGAGCGTGGCAACAACAGGGCAGGAGAGAGCCTTGTGGAGTTTGCCCTTAAAAATAACGATGCCGGAGTCAAAGTATACAGGACAGCAGCCGAGTACTGCGACAGGGCTATTGCCTCTGCGACAGATTCTTATCTGCGTACACAGTATGTGCAGAAAAAGGGTATGCTTAAATATAAGCTCAGACAGCACAGGATTGGAAACAATTATGTATATCTGGCAGCGGTATTTTCGACAATAGGAGCAGTATTGCTCATGATAGCATCAGTGGATTTGTTTCTTGAGCTGCATATGGAGTTTCGTGATATGTTTAAGCTGTTTTCGTATAGTAAAATGATACCGTGGGAGGCAGATATAGCGATGTTATTTGGTGCGATGCTTTTATTTACGTTCGGCAAGGTAACAAATAAGCTTCATGTGGCGAGCTTTTTGCAGCTTCTTGCATCTGTATTTGCAGTGGCAGTTGTTGCCATGCACTTTATCTGTGTGATAAATGATGGCAGGGTGTGGTATGATAAGCTGCTGTGGTATGTGGTGCTTGTTGTCATTCCGCTTATGCTCGGAAAGCTGTTGGGTGAGATACTGAGAAAGATTATCGGTATACAGTAATATTATATGATTAAAGGGGTAAAATACCTTTTGACCCTCATATCATTATATTGTAAGTAACTATTCAGAATAGTTACTTTTGTAATAGCTTCGAGATGGCTTAAGCGATGTAAGACATTTAATGTGTAAAATAATATTTCGATATGTAACCGGAGGAGAATGAACATGACTCTGCAACAATTAAAATACGTGGTGACAGTGGCAGAATGCGGCAATATAACAGAGGCTGCAAAGCAGCTTTTTGTCTCACAGCCCACTGTGACCAGCGCTATACATGACCTGGAAAAAGAGATGCAGATAGTTATTTTCATCAGGACAAACAAGGGAGTGATACTATCAGAAGATGGTGAGAGATTTCTCGGTCATGCCAGACAGGTGCTCGAGCAGGTGGATCTCATAGAGGGAATCTACAAGGATGATGTGGTGAGTAAGCCGCACTTTGCAGTATCGTGTCAGCACTATTCCTTTGCGGTGAATGCATTTGTGGATGTAATCAGAGAGTTTGATGCATGTCAGTATGATTTTACCATCAGGGAGGAGCAGACTCACGAAATTATTGAGGATGTCACGAATTTAAAGAGTGAGCTGGGAGTCATATATCTAAGCTCCAAGAATACGGAGGTGCTTTCAAAGATGCTAAAGCGTAATGAACTCGAGTTCACAGAGCTTTTTACAGCCACACCGCATGTATTCATATGTGACAGTCACCCGCTTGCTTCAAAAAAGAGCATCACGATGGATGATCTGCAGGACTATCCGTACCTGACGTATGAGCAGGGAGAGTACAATTCACAGTACTTTTCGGAGGAGTTTGTCAGCACTCTTGACAGCAGAAAGAATATCAGAGTAAGAGACAGAGCTACACTTTTTAATCTGATAATTGGCTTAAATGGCTACACAGTGTGCTCAGGAGTGATTTCCGCTGAGCTGAATGGAAGGAATATTATATCAAAGCCACTTGATGTGGAGGAGTATATGAGGATAGGCATTATCAGCAGAAAGGGTGTGGTACTCTCGCGATATGCAAGGGAGTATATCGAAGCATTGAAGGCTCACTGTATGTGACGTTACAATAATATAATATGATTAAAGGGTCGTATCATCGATGCATACTTGCATGCAATTCGATGTATACCTTAGTGCCCACACTATATATAAGGTCTAAATATATACAAACATTTGGTACAAGGAGCATAGCATGTACGATAGTATAATAATAGGAACAGGTCCTGCCGGACTGTCGGCAGCCCTGAATTTAAAAACATATAAAAAGGATTTTATCTGGTTTGGTTCGAAGAACCTAAGCGAAAAGGTGCAAAAGGCAGAGAAAATCACAAACTATCCCGGATTTCCACAGATAAGCGGACAGGAGCTGTTTGAACGCTTTGACGCTCATAGGAGAGCTGCGGGAATTGATATAACAGAAAAGACTGTGACCAATATCATGCCTGCAGGAAACGGCTTTATGGTGCTTGCAGACAATGAGATGTATGAGGCAAGGACTCTCATACTTTGCATGGGTGTGATGTCTGCAAAGCAGCTGGACAGGGAGGATGAGCTGCTTGGAAAAAGGCTCAGCTATTGTGCCACCTGTGATGGCATGTTTTACAAGGATAAGAGGATAGCTGTCATATGCAATGACAAAAAGTATGAGCATGAGGTTAAATATCTTGCGGATCTTGCAGCAGAGGTATTGTATTTCCCAGCCTATAATGACAGCGAAATAGAGCTTACAAATGTAAAGATATCAAAGGATGTACCTATAGCATTAATCGGAGACTCATTTGTGGAAGGAATTACGCTTCGAAGCGGAAAGACTGAGAGCGTAGACGGAGTATTCTGCCTCAGGAACGCCATCGCACCATCAAAGCTTATGCCGCAGCTTGAAATAGAAAACGGACATATATTGGTGGATAGAGCCCAACAGACAAATGTGGCAGGCTGTTTTGCGGCAGGAGACTGCACAGGCAGGCCATACCAGTATACGAAGGCTGTCGGAGAAGGAAATGTGGCAGCACATTCGTGTATACAATATCTTAGTAAATCAGAAAAATAATATGGCAATGGCATAGAGGTCGGTTAAAGCATGTTAAAGGCAACTACAGCCACTTACCATTGAGAAGATATTGATTTCTCTCAGCTCCGACTGAGACAAATTGTATTTCGTGTCTTAGCATGTCCTCAAGGAAGTTTATGTAGCGCTTAGCATTTACAGGCAGCTCATCATATGACCTGCAATTTGATATATCGGTTTTCCACCCCGGCAGCATTTTGACTACCGGGGTATATTTTTCGAGATTTTCGGTAGGGTCAAAGACGTTTGTTACGGCATTTTTATACTGATATCCTGTGATAACAGGAATCTGATCCATGATGCTTAGGACATCTAGCTTGGTCAGTGCGATTTTGTCGGCATGCTGGCATTTTAGACCATAGCGGCTTGCAACGGCATCAAATGGACCCACACGACGTGGTCTTCCAGTGGCAGCACCATATTCGCCCCCATACTTGCGGACCATTTCAGTCCATTCACCGTTCATAGCTTTTTCTGCGACAAATGGTCCGGCTCCAACACAGGTAGAGTATGCCTTTAGTACACCGACCACATGATCTAATGAGGCACCGGGGATACCGGCACCTATAGGACCGTAAGCTGAGATGGTGGAGGAGCTTGAAGTATATGGGAAAATACCATAGTCTATATCCCTCATTGCACCAAGCTGTGCTTCAAGTACAACACGCTTTCCCTTTGATAGTGCATCCTCAAGGAATGCACCGGTATCTGTGATATAAGGTGCATATTTTGCAGCCTTCTGCCTGCACCATGACAAAAGAGCTGACAGAGACATAGGCTCCTGATGATAGCAGCCTGCAAGCTCAAGGTTTTTAGCTTCAAGCATGGTCTTAAGTCTGGCCTGTACATTCTCTTCGTCTAAGTGGAGTAAATCACCGAGACGGATTGTTTTTTTACGGTATTTATCGCTGTATGCATAGGCAATACCGCGTTTGGTAGAGCCGAAGGCTGCTCCGGACTTTGAAAGGCGCTCTTCCTCAAGCTCATCCTGTATTTTATGCCACGGCATTGAAATTGTGGCTCTTGTTGATAATTTCAGGTTTTTTGGTGAAACAGATACATCTTGTGTTCTGATCTGTGCAATTTCATTGGACAGATGGTTTAGGTCAATAACCATTCCGTCACCGAGCACACATACTACATCTGGGTGAAGTATTCCGGATGGAAGCAGATTTAAGACAAATTTTCCCTGTTTATTAACTACTGTGTGTCCGGCATTGTTACCACCCTGATAGCGGACTACGATATCCGCATGTTCTGCGAGAAGGTCGATGACACGACCCTTTCCCTCGTCTCCCCAGTTTATTCCTGTAACTGCTGTAAGCATGATGAATGCCTCCTTGTTTTTTGAGTTTAATATTTGTATGTTGGTGCAGAGCTTGTACTGTCCGGATTTTGAATGGTATAAAACAAGTCTGCTTATAATGTGTATGATTCTGTTACGTGCAATACCTAAACGTCTTATCAGTTAGTATTCTTGCAAAGATGAGTCCGAGCGGCAGTGCAATGATAATCATGATTGCTGATGCAAACCATGAAACAGCATCCGAAAGTGCCATTATGCCGAAATTGTATATAGCCCGATACAGATAAAGTCCCGGAACCATTATGACTATGGATGGAACAGTAAGGGATATTCTCGGATATCCGTTGTTTTCCTTGATAAATGATGCGAGAAGCCCTGCTGTGAGAGCTCCGGCAAATGCGGCAGCAGGAGCCGGCATACCTGTCAGGTCTACCAGCTCAAGCCGCAGTGAATTTGCTATGGCACCGATAAGCGCAGCTGTTGCAGCCATGGAAGCAGGGCTGTTGAACATGATTGAGAATCCAAACACACCGAAGAAGCTCATTATAAGCCTCAGGATTAGATGTAGTACGGGGCCCAGATCCAAATCTTCAAAGTCCATAGGCTTAAGCTGCAGAAGCAGCGCCATAATCCATGCAAACATCGTGGCTACCATGACTATTATTATTGCATAGGCAAGGCGTTCAAGACCGGAGCGAAGATCCAGCTTTGCCAGGTCGATTCCGCTTGTAATAAACGGAAATCCCGGAATGATAAAGAGCATGGAACAGATGTATCCGGCTTCATGAATGGTTGATACATTGAAAGCCATCTCTGCAATTTTTAAAAATGCCGCATATATGAAGCATGAGGCAGAAATTGATACCGCTATATTTAGGAACAAAGTAAAATGATGTTTTATAAGCTTTGTACGTATGAGATTTCCGATGCCGGCTGCTACAAATGCCAGTATCATTTCAATAGGACCCCCTCCGAGCAAAAATGTGAAGGCACAGCATGCTATAGCTGCTGCAAGTCCAAGCCTTGCAGGGGAGTAAATGGCATGAATCTGTTCAATCTCATCAAGTCGCCGGTGAATTTCTTCGCCGGTCAGATGAGCTTCCTCGTTAGGAAAATTGTCGACAAACTGCTCCATGCGATAGAGCTTTGATGTGTTTACACCTGTGTTTGCTATGCTGAGTGACTGTGATATACAGTCATTTCCGTCAAAGCAGTTAAACTCGATTGACATAAGTCCGACATCCACTGTACATGTGACACCAAGCTCCTTTGAGAGCCGGTTCATGGAGGTTCTCACACGCCAGGCTCCGGTGCCGCAGGAGAGCATGATGAGTCCGACACGTCCGATTACAGAGGCTTTTTCAATCAGTCCTGCCTTATCTATGAGTATATTTCCATCCTGTCTGGCATAATCATGCCAGGGGATTTCCATATGATTTTTTTCCATGATATCTGTGTAGCTGTTATTTGCCATAAATTATCGCCTCGGCCTTTTGTACATGTTTTTCAAGATTTTTTAGGAAATGAGAGCTTCGCAGGAAAATACCAATTTCATCATACCGCTTGTCATTTTCCACAAGAGAGTCCTGACCGTAAAAAACATATGCCATAGGAAGCTCCTTTTCAATCTGTATCATCAGATCCCATACGGCAGAGTAAGCCTCAGCCTCAGTCTCCTTGAGTTTTACGGTATCAGGAAGCTCTCGTATCAGGAGTATTCCATCATGCTTTACAATGACCTGCTGCGTGGGAGTCATATGCTCGGAATCATATGTGTGGCTGTAGCGGTAAGCCTGTGCGTAGTAGATATCCTTTTTATCTGGCATATCATTGTATATCTCATGAAAATGTATATAGTTCTTGTCGTGAGATATGTGTTTATACTCGGGCAGCGGATTTCCGTGTTCATCGGTCATGATTATCGGATTTTGATGTCCGTCGGCATTGAACCTGTATGGTATGATATATGAATTGCGCAGCAAATCAAATACGGTGTTGTTGCACAGACACATAAGCAGTGCGGAAAGATCGCGGTTGGTATATGCATTGAAGAGAGCTTTAGCAAATTTTTCTGCCGGAAGTGATACATCAAATTCATCATTGTAAACCAGATTTTCATTGAAGGTTTCCATAAGCCTGTCACACGCCCATGGATCGTTTAGTATCTTCTGAAACAGCATTTCTGTATGGTCTTCTCTTGGAAACATTGTCTTTTCACTCATTTGAAACACGTCCTTTTCTTATATATATAATCAATATTTCTCTTTTGAGCATTTATGATTATACAATTACTGTCTCTTATACACATCTCCGAGCCCACGAGACGTAGAGGAATCTCG
>ENA-OZKH01000492-OZKH01000492.1-human-gut-metagenome-genome-assembly--contig:-NODE-492-length-15089-cov-5.798457_pt1 | contig 15089 bp, 10 predicted proteins | sample MGYA00244180_ERZ653758 | MGnify/ENA primary metagenome ERZ653758 (study PRJEB26926, sample SAMN06165252) | human gut metagenome | biome: ENVO:00009003; feature: ENVO:2100002; material: ENVO:00002003...
CAGGTATTAAGCTGCAACGAATTGATAACGCTCCAACGCCCTGTACCCTTCTGTCCGGCAGCATCCAGTATGCTGTCTATCAGATAACCTCCGCCACACTCCTTGTGACGGAGGATGGCTGCCGTTATCTCAATCAGGTAGCTCTTCAGACGACCTTGGTTCCAACGCTCGAACACGTCAGCCATCTGCTCATTCTTCAGAGCCAACAGATTCTTCAGCGCATAATAGGTCTCTGCTATCAATTCCATGTCACCATATTCTATACCGTTGTGCACCATCTTCACATAATGACCGGCACCGCCCGGACCTACCCACTCGCAACACGGACTACCGTCTTCGGCACGGGCTGCAATACTCTTCAGCATCGGCTGTATGAAGGGCCATGCCTCCTGAGCACCGCCCGGCATGACGGATGCGCCATGCAATGCACCTTCTTCGCCTCCGGAAATGCCGCAACCTACAAAATACATTCCTTTCTCATACAGTTCCTTTACCCGGCGCTCCGTATCCTCAAAATTAGAGTTTCCACCATCGATTATAATATCACCTTTATGCAACAAGGGAAGCAATCTGCCTGTCATTTCGTCTACTGCAGACCCTGCCTGCACCATGAGAAATACGACTTTCGGAGTCTTCAGTGCATCTACAAATTCCTCCAAAGTCTGCGTACCGACAATGCTTTTGCCTTGCGCACGCTTAGCTATGAAATTATCAACTATATGTTCTTCTTTGCCGGGAACTGTGCGATTCCACACAGCTACTTTCCATCCTTTACCTGCCAGGTTCAGGGCCAGATTCTGCCCCATCACTCCCAGTCCGATCAATCCGATATCTGCCTTTTCCATAATTTAATCTTTTTATATTTAACAAACGGCAGATTTATTTGTTCAATAATTCTATCTTTGTGAATATATCAATCTTACATTATGATGAAAAAGATTAAAATAGGGTTATTACCCCGTATTATCCTTGCCATTGCATTAGGTATCGCATTCGGCAACATCCTCCCCGGAGGATTGGTAAGAATCTTTGTGACCTTCAACGGAATCTTCAGTGAGTTCCTCGGTTTTATCATCCCGCTGATTATCCTCGGGTTAGTAACACCTGCCATTGCCGACATCGGGAAAGAAGCGGGAAAAATGCTGGTAGTCACCACACTCATAGCGTATGGAGCAACCTTGTTTTCGGGATTCCTTTCCTACTTTACAGGCATCACATTTTTTCCGTCGATGATTACTCCCGGCGCTTCTATCGAACAGATAAGCGAAGCCCATGATATCGTGCCTTTTTTCACGGTAGCCATTCCACCTGTCATGAATGTGATGACCTCACTCATTCTTGCTTTTACACTGGGACTGGGCATCGCCCACTTGAACACCACAGCACTCAAAGATGTATGTAATGACTTTAAGGATATTATCATTAAAACCATTCAAGTCATCATCCTGCCATTACTACCAATCTATATCTTCGGCATTTTCTTGAATATGACGCATTCGGGACAGGTTATGAATGTATTATCGGTCTTCATCAAGATTATCGGAGTTATCTTCCTGCTGCATATTTTCCTGCTCATTTTCCAATACTCCATTGCGGCTCTGTTTGTCCGCCGCAATCCGTTTCGTTTGTTGGGGAGAATGCTTCCGGCTTATTTCACTGCGTTGGGCACACAGTCGTCGGCAGCCACCATTCCTGTCACCCTGCGACAAAGCATCAAGAACGGAGTGAGTGAAGACATTGCCGGCTTTGTAATCCCGCTGTGCGCCACTATTCATTTATCGGGTAGTACACTGAAAATAGTGGCATGCGCACTGGCACTGATGATGATGCAGGGAATGCCCTTCGACTTCCCGATGTTTGCCGGGTTCATCTTCATGCTGGGCATCACAATGGTAGCTGCACCGGGTGTTCCGGGTGGCGCAATCATGGCTGCACTGGGCATCCTTTCCTCTATGCTGGGCTTCGGCGAAAGCGAACAAGCCCTGATGATAGCACTCTACATTGCAATGGATAGCTTCGGAACTGCATGTAATGTAACAGGCGATGGAGCGATAGCCCTGATCATCGATAAGTTTTTCGGAAAGAAATAACTATGATTTAAAACACCGGCATCTGCCAAATAAAGCCCACAGACACTCGATTAGTCGAATAATTATCTTCTCCCAGTGCTTTAGCCCGGTCGGTAAATCGATAAGAACGACCGGTATAAGCCAGGAAGAAATGCAAATTGGTCTCCATCGGATAATACTCAATACCGCCTACATACCCCCATGCCGTACGGTATTTCCCTTTTTCCACCTCATCACTGCTTTTATAAACGGAAGCTGTTTCATACATACCTTTGGCAAACAGATTCCATTTCGGAGCAAATCGATAGTTGACATGAAGCACGTATGACATATATTCGGCGTTAAATACATTATGATTCAGGTCACCACCTATCATTCTTGTTATGATTCCCTTGCGGTCTACTCCTTCACGAGAATACATCCAGTCAAAATAAGCATGCCACTGAGGATTGAAATTGAACTCATTACCCAAAGCATAATAATACATTTTCTCGCCTTTTGTTTCGTTCATAACAGAGGCAGACCACCGGGTCTTGAATACATCCAGGAAGTTACCATTCCAGTTCAAGGTGTAAACCAACGGAAGCTTTGTCCGTTCCAAGTCACCATACATCTCTTTGGAAGGTCCATTCAGGCTGTTCAATACTTGAAACTGAATTTGCTGGTAAGGATTATAATTATAGGCCACATTCAATCCGGTCATGAAGTTGTTCATGTTCTCTATCATGTCACTGTATTCGTAAATGTCAATCGGGTTGACATCAAACTCAATTCCTCCGTAAGCAGTGCATTGCTTGCCGGCAAAGAACGAAAACTTATCAAGTTTGACACCTATACCTGCATAATCAATACTGGTAGGAACATTGTCAATATTACCCGATCCATCATTACCACGATTAAGACGCTGCCGATAACGATAGCTCAGCCAATCGTTGATATTACCCTTCATTTCGATGCGGAGCTGTTTCATCTCGAATGCCCCTTGATCGAAACCGGACTCATTCCATTTCATATTGAAGTCACCATGCATGTTGAGATAGAGATTGAACTTATCGGTTTTCTTTTTTATACCGGTCACCTCTTCAAAGAGGCTTTTATCGTCCGACATGAAATCACTTTTTGAAGATTGTGCATATAGCGAGTGTGAGCCTGACATGGCAATGGCCGTCAGGCATAATAACATTATCCTTTTCATAATTAAGTATGGTTTAGGTTTTGAAAATAAATGAGAAGGGAGTTTGTCAGAACTAAACCGACCTATCCAACCGTCAGCTGTAAGGGCAGGGTTTGCCTGCCCGAAGACACAAAGCAAACTGTTTTCGGGCAAGCGAATCTTGCCCCTACGAACTAAACGACAGCATTATCCGCGTTCTGACACAACCCCAAACACCGGGCACCTGCCCTATGTAAATCAATTAATACTCGTTGAAGTATTGCTGAATCTTCTTCCAGTCATTTGTCTTTGTCAACGCAAGCATCAACAATACACGTGCTTTCTGCGGATTCAGTTCTTGAGAAGCAACAAACTGATATTTATTGTCATCCACTTCTGCATCAAGAGTGGTAGGACCTGTCGGAACACGGCTGGAGCGAACGACCAAAATCCCCTGTTTACGCGCTTTTTCCAACATGGGGAACAGGTTCTGATGAATGTTGCCGTTTCCCACACCGGCATGCACAATACCCTGATACCCCCCGTTGAGGAACGGAGTCATCACATCGGCATCTACATTGGAATAGCTATAGACAATACCCACTTTAGGCAATTTATCTAGATTTGTCACATCAAACTCTGACTTGGTAGTATGACGTTTCAAAGACTCCATATTATACGACACTTTTCCATTAAGAACATATCCCAGCGCACCCGAATTAGGAGACTGGAAAGTCTGCACATCTACCGTATTCATCTTGGTTGCTCCCTGAGCGCCCAAGATCAATCCGTTCATTGCAATCACCACTCCTTTTCCTTTCGATTCTTTGGCGGCAGCAGTAACTACTGCATTATAAAGGTTCAAAGGACCATCGGCACTCATTGCCGTAGAAGGACGCATCGCCCCGACCAATACCACCGGTTTATCACTCTTCACGGTGAGATTCAGGAAAAATGCCGTTTCTTCCATCGTATCTGTCCCATGAGTTACCACGATACCATCTACATCACCACGCTTGAGCAGTTCATTGATACGTTTTGCCAATGTCAGCCAAACGGCATCATTCATATCCTGAGAACCAATCTTTACAATCTGTTCACCGGTCACATTGGCAATCTTATTCACTTCGGGCACTGCATCCAGCAATGTGCCGATAGCCACTTGTCCGGCTGTATAATTCGTATTGGTAGCCGAAGCACCGGTTCCGGCAATTGTTCCTCCTGTTGCCAAAATATGAATATTAGGCTTTTGGGCAACTGCTGCAAAGGCGCCGAATAACAACGTCACAGCCAGCAAACTGAGTTTTCTTAATCCATTCATAATTTTTTCTAGTTTAGGTAGTTAATATATTGAGACTATAATATTTGTATGAGCAACAGTCCGATAACAATCGATACAATTGTGGCTACAAGACCGGGCATCATAAAAGAATGGTTCAACACCCATTTCCCGATACCGGTAGTTCCTGTACGGTCAAAGTTTATGGCGGCAATCACAGTCGGATAGTTGGGAATAAAGAAATAACCGTTTACGGCCGGGAACAAGGCTATCAGCATCATTGGCGAAATGCCCAAAGCAATGCCCAGAGGCACAATAGCGCGCACAGTCGCCGCCTGACTGTAAAGCAGAATAGACATTACAAACAATGCCACACCGAAAAGCCACGGCATCTGACGGACAATTCCTTCAATAGAACCTGTCAATTCTGTTATATTACCATTAATGAAGGTATCCCCCATCCATGCGATACCGAAAATAGCAATCACTGCCTGCATCCCTGCCGGAAATACACTTCCCTGAGTTGCCTTGATACCGTCCGTGCGCGAGATAATCAAAATGAGTGCGGCAGCCGATAACATCAGAATTTCAATCAGTGAAGGCATGTCCATTACTTTTCCGTCAAACGAAGGACGAAGACCGGGAATAGAACCGAACAGCACAATCAGCAGAGTGGCCACAATGAAGATAATCACAGAAAGACGTGCCTGAAACATATTCTTGACGTCATTCAGCTCCACGTGCTTATCCTCCAACAGACCTTCTTCCATACGACGCAGATACTCAGGGTCTTCCATCAGTTCCTTACCTACTCTCATCGAAGCGAAAGCGCCTACCAGCACACCTATCAAGGTAGCAGGAATAGTTATTTTCAATATATCAAACAGGGTAATGTCAAAACCGGTAAGCAACCCGAGAAGTGCCACGGTAGCAGCAGAAATAGGGCTTGCCGTAATAGCCTGTTGAGATGCGATTACCGCAATACCCAAAGGACGTTCGGGACGGATTTTTGTTTCAGCGGCAACTTCGGCAATCACGGGAAGTACAGAATAAGCTACGTGTCCTGTTCCGGCAACAAAAGTAAACAAATAAGTCACCAACGGACTCAGAATAGTAACATGTGCCGGGTTACGGCGCAGCAAACGTTCCGCCAGCTTTACCATAAAGTCCAGTCCGCCTGCCGCTTGCATACAGGATGCGGCAGATATAACGGCAGCAATCATCAACATCACATCAATGGGAGGCGCAGTAGGCTGAAGTCCGAAGACAAAAGTCAAAATAGCGAGGCCCACACCTCCCATCACTCCAAGGCCGATACCTCCTAAACGGGCACCTACAATAATAGCGGCAAGTACAAATAGTAGTTGTAATAACATGATTCGTTTTTATCGTTATAAAAATACATTTTTAATTCTCATAACAAAGATAGACCAATTCTGTTCTATAAACCGTAAAAAAGCGGAGATTTTTCTTTTTTTTCACTACCATAAGAAGAAAAGGCGTAGTTTTGCAAGTAGTCAGCCAAACATTTTTCCGGCTTAATTGTTTAACATAAAATAGTTATATAATAATAAAGTAATGAACAGAATCTGCAATCTTTTTGGTATTACATATCCTATTATCCAAGGGGGTATGGTATGGTGTAGCGGATGGCGGCTGGCCTCCGCCGTGAGCAATGCAGGAGGACTCGGTCTGATTGGCGCCAGCTCCATGCACCCCGAAACACTCCGCGAACATATTCGGAAATGTAAAGCAGCCACAGAAAAACCTTTCGGAGTGAATATCCCGCTGATGTACCCCGAGATAGATACAATCATCCAAATCGTAATCGACGAAGGAGTAAAGATTGTCTTTACTTCTGCCGGAAATCCGAAAACATGGACAGAACATCTCCATCAGCATGGTATAACAGTAGCCCATGTCGTGGCAAGCAGTAAGTTTGCTGCCAAATGTGAAGAAGCAGGTGTAGATGCCATTGTTGCCGAAGGCTTTGAAGCAGGCGGTCACAACGGTCGTGAAGAAACCACTACCCTATGTCTGCTACCTGCCATAAAAAAAATTACAACCGTTCCGGTTATGGCAGCAGGAGGCATTGGCTCCGGTGAAAGTATCTTGGCCGCCATGACACTGGGGGCCGATGGAGTCCAAATAGGTACACGTTTTGCATTGACCGAAGAAAGTTCGGCACATTTCACATTCAAGGACCGTTGTCTGCGGCTGAATGAAGGCGATACCCAACTCACATTAAAACAGCTTTCGCCTGTCAGACTCGTAAAAAATGAATTCTTCAAGCAAGTGGAAGAAGCAGAAACACGCGGTGCATCTGTAGAAGAATTAAGAGAATTATTGGGCAAGGGACGTGCCAAGAAAGGTATTTTTGAAGGAGACATTTACGAAGGTGAAGTGGAAATAGGACAAATAGCGTCTTCTGTACATAGTCTCAAAACAGCAGAGGAAGTAATCAAGGAATTGATAAACGACTTTAATGCAGCATTAAAACGTACAAAAGAAATACCTTCTTTTATCCTATAATTAATAACTTGCATCGATTTATATTTATATCCGGGCAGACTTATCTATATGCCCGGATATATCCATGAAAACGCGATGTGTTTTTTCAATAGCTATTCATTTCTTTTCAGGTGCAATGAGCCGGTAATACACATCGGCAATTCATCTTTATAATGTGTCACCATTATCATTGTTTTATCCCTGCGCCGGCAGAAAGTCTCAATAATATCTTTCACCAAACGGCGGTTTATCAAATCGAGTCCATGCAACGGTTCATCCAATATCAGTAATTCCGGGTCTTTAACAAAGGCACGTGCCAACAAAACCAAACGTTGTTCTCCGCTGGAAAGCTGTAAGAAACTACGCTCCTTCAAGTCTGCAATACCAAAAATATCCATCCACCACTCACAAGTTTCCATCTGTTCGGGACGCGGACGTTTATAAAGCCCCACCGAATCATGCAATCCGCTTGCCACAATATCAATGGCCGGTAAATTCTTTAAATAGGCACGATGCATCTCCGGGCTGACATACCCGATATGCTTCTTTATTTCCCAAATGCTCTCTCCTGATCCGCGCTTACGCCCGAACAAGGTTATATCACAGGCATAGCTCTGCGGATTATCAGCACAAACCAAACTCAGCAATGTAGATTTTCCGGAACCATTATCTCCGCTAAGAGCCCACTTCTCACCACATTTCACACTCCAATCCAACTCTTTCAGGATAGTCCTTTCACCGTAACGGATACTCACTTTATTCAAATCTACCACATGGTCGGTATGATAAAAGCCATCACCATAAGGAAGAGCCAAGATACGTTCTTCTTTCTCCTTTGAGAGCACACGTTCGGGGACAGGCTTACAACCGGCAAGATAAGCTTTCAACGTAATTTTATCACCGCACATACGATTTTCTACAGGAATTACGTGCGTAATCAACGAAGGTATATCATCTGTCTTTGAAAGTACCAGAATTACTTGCAGACAAGTCATCCGTATAAGTTCGCAAAGCAATGCATGAAGTTGGTCACGTGTCTTGGCGTCAAGTCCGATAAAAGGATTATCCATTATCAGCACACGAGGGTTACTCAACAAAGTCTTGGTCAACTGAAATTTACGTAACTCTCCACTCGATAGCAGAATAATATGTTTATCCAGCATCGTTTCTATGTCGAACAAGTCATACAACGTTTTTTTCAGTTCGGGATTCGTAGCTTTCGGCAAAAGGTCACGAACGACAGGCGTTTCATCCAAATCATGGGTATTCCAGCGCTGTTGATAATAATAATTACCGTCTGCATCCCCATAAGAGTCCCTGAAAGCAATATATTTTATATTATCATACACCATCTTTGAGGGAGAAGGCGAGAAATCATACTTCACTTCGTTCATTAATAGCGGCCAACGCCCGATAATAGTATCCACCAATATGCTTTTTCCTGCTCCGTTCGGACCTACAATAGCAATATGTTCACCTTCGGCAAGCGTCATGTTTATCGGCTTTTTCATCCGATAAAGCGGATGACGGACAACCCCGTTCTCAATAGCAATAATATTCTGCATTTCAATATCTCATTTTAGTCTTAAACAGAATACAAAGGTAGATAAAATTTAATAGAGCGCTTACCCCATCCCTATATTTTTCTTGCCCGGAAAACATTCGTCAGAGCATAGAAAAATATGGGTTTTAGCATAAAAAGTTAGGTTTTTTCATCCTTTTGTCATAACTTCGTGCACTTTTTTGGAGAAAACTTATGTATATATTCCGTTCTATTTACGAAATCATAAATACCATATCCACGGCAAAAACATTGCTGACGGAAATGTTCGAAAAGAGAAAAACCATCAGTTTCAGATACATCGATGCCTTAGAATTATTAAAAGACGATGAAAATCGCCTTAAAATATTAATTGAAAAAGAAGTGATTCACCAAAATGGCAACTTCTTGGAGCTGGACGTGCGTTTTCTCGATTTCTTTGAAACGCTACTTGAAGCCAACGAAGAAATCGACACAGCCACAATTGACGAAAACATCGAATACCTGCACGAGCTGATGGATTATTATCTGAAAGAAAAGATACAATCACGCAAAGAGAGCTATGTGAGGAACATCAAACTGACGTTCCAGAAAATAGCTCGCGTAACAATACGTAATATCATGAATTTGCAAAACAGTATCGACAACACTTTCAAACATGAACCAACATACCAAATCAAAATAGCCAAGCTGAAGAATCTGGACAAGAAGCGCATCAATATACAAAATCTCATTGACTCCACCGAGCACCTGATTCTACATGAAGAGCGACTTTTTTTCCAACAAGCCACCGATGAGGAATTAGGACGCATCTTGCTGGAACTGCGTCAGGAGTTGCAATTGTCTGCTCACAGCCTCATACGGGCGCAACAGGATATAATCAACTATTTGAACCAAATAAAGAATCAAGTAATATTGGTAGAGAAAATCCGAAAAGTAAAGTATCTGCAAGACCAGTTTGAACTGCGTGCCCGAAGCAACCTGGCAGAAGTAATGGAGAATGAACATTCCGTCTTGTTGGAAGGCTGTACACAGACTTCATTCAAACTATCGCCCGAATATCTGGCAAGTGACGAAGCACGCCCCATTATCCTTAGAATCCTGAGCAACCGGAAAACCCGGGAGCATATCCGCAAGAATGAAGCGGGTGCTTTTAGTGAGGAAGACATGAAAGCGCAAGCCATGTATGAGGAAGTGGTAAACTTGGAAGAAGTGGTTAAAAGTTTTCTACAATCGGGTGCAGAAGCACAATGGAAAAACGAGCAACCCAAAGACTTGTTTACCTTTCTGCTCCATTATTCTTTTCAACGTGAAGTAAACGAGGAAGAATGCACCACACTGTTTTGCCAAATAGTGTCGCTCTACGAAGACAAATTAGAAATAAGCGATGATTTCGGACGATACAAACAATATGAATATGCCAAAATATACCCTTTATAAACTATGAATTTGAATATACAAATACCGGACAATACAGCATTCATCTTCGAATATATGCAAAAAGGGCAATTTATCTGTTCCAACAGCACAGATATCGACTTGCGCGACATGTATAATATGATTGATGAGAACTACGAATCTTTATACCAATACTTTTCACAAATAAACTATACATTAGAAAGGGGAAACGAGTATTTCTACTTCTCGCGCACGGAATCAAAAACCACATTGGAACAAAAGATACTCCGTGCCTATTATTGGATAGATGTACTTGATTTCTTCAAAACTTACGATGAAACATTCGGTGCAGGCTTCCGCTTCCAGCCGGAACAAATTTTGGTAGAGGCCAATATCAATGTTTTGCTGCAAAATAAATTAGACGGTATCCGCAAACATTTCTCGGACAAGGATATCCGCAAAGACGTGCTCGACAATATGATACGTTTGCTGGCCAAAGAATAGTTTATCGAATTGGAAAATGAGAAGACTAATACTTATAAGGTACTGACTTCATGGCATTATCTGGAAAAATTAGTCGATAGTATCAACATTTTTGAAGACATTGAAGATGAGAAACCTGAGTAGAATAATTTTTATCAATAGTGCGAATATTCCTTATTCGGACAATATATATCTGGATGGAAATATCCACTTTATCGGCACACAAGGAGTAGGAAAAAGTACCATTCTGCGTGCTATCTTATTTTTCTATAATGCGGACACGCAGAAACTGGGCATTCCCGTTGAAAAACAAAATTACACGGACTACTATTTTCCTTTTGCCAACTCATATATCATTTACGAAGTAACAACGGAGCATGGAGCATTCTGTATCCTGAGCTTTAAAGCCATGAACCGGGTATGTTATCGTTTCATAGATTCACCTTATCGCAAAGAATTCTTTATTGACGAGAATCGCACCGCCTACAGCGGCACAGACCGTATCCGTGCCATGCTCGACCAACATGAAGTGGAGTATTCGCGCATCATTTATACCTACGACGAGTATCGTAATATCCTATATGGCAATGCAACGAGTACTGAATTCCGACGTTATTCCTTGATGGAAAGCAAGCAATATCAAAACATTCCGCGTACCATCCAGAATGTATTGCTGAACTCAAAACTTGATGCCGAATTTATCAAAAGGACTATTATCTCTTCTTTAAATGAAGAAGAAATATCCATCGATCTGAATAGTTACAAAGAGCATTTGAAAGATTTTGAAACGCGCCTGAGAGACATTAGTGAATTTCAAAAGAAAGAGACACAGAAGCAGGCAACGGAGATTACCCAACTATCACAGCAAACAACCCGTCTGCAAAGTGATATCATGCAAAATTGCCGCGAACTGGTGATTGCCGGTCGAAAAGCATCCGAACTGCTGCCCGAATGGAAAGAAAAACGCGACAAGGCTGGCAATGACATACAAATACAGGAAAAGCTGAAGGCAGAATTACAAAATGAATCACGGCAGCGTTGCGAAAAAATACAGGAAGAACTGACCATCGTCAGCAATGATTTGAAGAAAGCCGTTCTGAAGGAAAAGGAATATGAAGAACATCATATACAGGAAGTGATGGAACGTTCTGCCAAAGAAATGGAATGGAAAAACAAACGTCTCGGTTTGCAGGAAGAACAACGCATATTGACTTCGCAATACACGGAAATCTCTTCTAAATACAAATTGCTTATCCAGAACCTGGATAACCAGTGGAATAAAATACACGAAGAGAAAATTCATCAATTGGATACATTAAATACTGTTTACAATGCCCGTTTGGAAGAAGCTCGTAAAGAAAACCAAAACCAAACAGAAGCTTTGTATCAGGAGTATGAGAACCTGTCACAAAAACTGCATCCGCTAAAAGCCGAAAAACAGACAAAGCTGAGCGAAATGGATTATCGTATTCGTTCATGCCGCAAAGAAATCTTCTTCGAAAAGGAACAAGAGGAATTAAAGATGCGCATTCAGTCGTACACCTCTACTCACTTGGAACGAAAAACACGTATCAATGAGGCTCAAATCATTATCAAAGACTTGATGATGAAATGGGAGCATGAAGTTCAAAAATTGGAAAAAGGGATAGATGATGAACTGTCGAAGTCACAGATGGAACTGCAACAGTTACATGTCCGCATACAGGAATTGCAGCAGTTTCTTACCCATAGTAAGAGTACCTTACAAGGCTGGCTGAAAGAAAACCATAAAGGATGGGAAGAAACAATCGGTAAACTATGCGATGAAGCTATATTGTGGCAAACCAACCTCTCACCGCAAAAAGCAGAAGGCAATTCTTTTTATGGAATCCAAATTGATTTGAATGTCATAGAGCGTCACATCAAATCTATTGATGATTATAATAAAGAAAAAGAGGAGAAGGAACAACGTTCGGCAGAAATCTCTATGCGCATGCAACGTTTGCAAGCCGAAAAAGCAGAGGGACAAGAGCAAATAAAGCGAAAATACCAGCCGTTGATAAAAGAACAGAAAAGCCGTATCAACCAGTTAGAATATGAATTGGAAAAACTGGAACGCCAATACCAGCAGGACATGCTCGACCTTGAAGACTGGAAGAAAAAAGCAGAAGCTGCCCGTAATGAAAAGTTAACCCGGCTGGATGAGGAAAAAAGCAAAATTGCTTTAGAACTGGCTTCCGTCAATGAAAAGCTGGATAACTTGGGACAAGAGAAAGCAAACAAGCTCAATGCCTTGAAAGAAGCATGGGCACACTTGCAAAACCAACTCTTTGAAGAAAAGAACATCCAACAAGAAAATATACGCAAAGAAGAAAAAGAGGAACAAAAGCGTATCAATGCCGGCAAAGCACAGCATGAGGCAGAGATGCAAAAAGAGTTGCATTCCCAAGGTGCCGATACCGAACGTTTGCAAAATATCGCCAACCAACTGGGACAAATTGAGCAGGAGTTGTCTTTCATCAAAAAACACGCAACACTGATTATCGAATATCAAAAAGACAAACGAGACCTGATTGAACATATCCCTACATGGAAATATCAGGAAGAAGACCTGAGAAAGCAATTAAAGAAAGAACGGGATACCCTGAGAGCAGAAGTTGACACCTTGCAGAAAGAGATAGACAGAATAAAGATAATTTTACAAGAAGCCGAAGGTAATATTCGTCATTTACAACAGAATCTGGATGCTTACGCCAATATAGAAAGCTTTGATTGGTATAAATCTCATCAGGATATTTTCAAGAATGGCCCTTCTATGACAACTATTACACAAAAAAGTTGCATGGAGTTAATTGACCTGTTGAATCAATATTACATGCAATTCATGCAGATGCAAACCAAACTGCGTAAAGCTGTAAACCTCTTCACAGGACACTTTGACGAAAACAATACTTTCAAGTTTAAAACCAAATTTAATGAAGACTGGGAATACATACGCTTTGCTGATGAGTTGCACGATTTTATAGAGGAAGATAGAATTGACGAATATGTACGCCGTATCAATAATGAACATTGGGATACATTTAAACGTATCAGCATGGATGTCACTTCACTTTCTTCTTCTGAAAAAGATATACAAACAATTATTGGCAAGATAAATAAAGGATTCGCTACCTGCAATTTTGTAGGTGTCATTCAGCGCATCGAGATGAAAATGGAAGAAAGCAGTAACCGAGTGGTAAATGTACTGCATGATATTCAAAAATATTACAAAGAATATGGTTATGACCTTACCCCCGAAACAAACTTGTTCTCTTCCGAAAAAGAGCCTTTGATAAAAGAAGAAGCCATCAAGCTGCTGCGCGACTTTATCAAAGAAATTCATGCCTACCGTTATGACAATATCCGGCTGTATGACTCCTTCGAACTACGTTTCCGCATTGTAGAAAATGGTAATGACACAGGATTTGTAGAGAAAATTTCAAGTGTAGGTTCGGAAGGTACGGATATTCTGGTAAAAGCTATGATTAATATCATGCTAATCAATGTATTTAAAGAAGCCGCTTCACGAAAGTTCAAAGATTTCAAGTTGCACTGCATGATGGATGAAATTGGAAAACTCCATCCGAACAATGTGGCAGGTATCTTGAAATTTGCCAACGACCGGAATATTATCCTTATCAACGGCTCTCCTACCGAGCTCAACCGAGAAGCATACAAGCATGTGTATTTATTAACAAAAGATTCACAGAGTAAAACACGTATTGCACGGTTAATTTCAGACACCAACATATAATGATAAATATTACATTAAACCAAGTGCGATTGTTGAAATCTCTCTCTTTAGGGGAGAGATTTCCTTTAAGCAATTTAAAAGGAAAAATCTTTCAACAGTTATTGGATGAGCATGTCTTATCAAAGTTTCCACAAGGAAATGGTTTTATAATCTATGCTCACTCTCCCATTGCCTTACTAAACCATTTAAGTAATAAATATATAAAATGTTCCCTAGATGATTACATCGAAAAGATGGAAATAAATGAGCTAAGGAAAGTAGACAATATATTGATGAGAGGGAACTCAAAGAGCAATGAAACGCATCCCATGAATGGTTTTCTGGTGAAAAGCATTGAACCGATTGAAGTTTCTCTCTCCAAAAGAAAACTGGTGCTTTCTCCCGAAGTGTGGCCTGTCTGTTTCGTTTCAAATCATGAAGAGTTCACAATTCCCTCGGATGTCACCATTGTTATGGTAGAAAATCCTGAAAACTTTATCTTTATAGAAGAACAAAAGGAGTTCTTTGAAGGAATGCGACCTTTATTTACAACTTATTATCCCAGAGATACACATCGAAGTTTAGTGAATTGGTTAGAAACATTGCCTAATGCATACATTCATTATGGTGACTTTGATATTGCCGGAGTTTATATTTATCAGGATATTTATAAAAAACATATCAAAGGTCCTAAAAAATTCTTTGTTCCTAAATTTATTGATAAGTTAATGCATCGATTCGGTGATGCAGAACTTTACGATAAACAATTGAGTTACAGAAATTCCATCATTTCAGATGAACCAGGCATTCAAGAACTAATGAAAATTATCGATAAAGAACATAAGGGATTAGAACCTGTCTCTTATACACATCTCCGAGCCCACGAGACGTAGAGGAATCTC
>ENA-OZKH01000512-OZKH01000512.1-human-gut-metagenome-genome-assembly--contig:-NODE-512-length-14704-cov-9.345689_pt1 | contig 14704 bp, 10 predicted proteins | sample MGYA00244180_ERZ653758 | MGnify/ENA primary metagenome ERZ653758 (study PRJEB26926, sample SAMN06165252) | human gut metagenome | biome: ENVO:00009003; feature: ENVO:2100002; material: ENVO:00002003...
CACGTAAGGAGTCGTCGGCAGCGTCAGATGTGTATAAGAGACAGGTATAAATATATTGATTCCTAATGGAATTTCATATGTTCTCCAGTCTATCACACTCAAAACTATGAGTGCAGATGTAAGAAAGCAGTAGATGATACTCGTAAGCTCAAGTCCATTTACTGCAAAAACTACTATGTATAATATACCGTTTAGTGCCTCAATAATAGGGTATTGAGGTGATATCGGTTCTTTGCACTTGCGGCATCTGCCACGAAGAAACAGCCAACTGAAAACCGGCACCATATCGTACCACGCGAGCTGATACCCGCATCTCATGCAGTGGGACCTTTCGGTCACCACTGTCTCATGCTGCGGTATGCGGTAGATACAGACATTTAGGAAGCTGCCTATAACTATACCGAATGCAAATATTAAGATGTAGATGGGTATCAGTTCTGTGGTCATGGTTGGTAGTCCTTTTATTTAACCTTCATTCTTTATGAATTTACCAGCATCATTTTCATCAACTTTATAGTAAGCATCATCACCACCCGCTATTGTATATGAAACACTTCCGTTTGATGGAGTATATGTGATTGTAATTGAAGTCCAGTTTTTACCCTTCAATTTAGCACCAGTCAATCCCGAATCAACGATTGCCGCATCACTAGCTCCAGTGGTAATACCTGTACCCTCAATCACAATTTCAACATCAGCAGTCTGATCCTCTTTATCAGAGTAATATGCTTTTAATGAGGATGCAATACTATCGCAGTTCTGAATATCTGTAGCTTCTCTTGACTTTTCAACATACTTCATAAGCTGTGGAGCAAGTACACCTACGAGCACTGCCATGATGGCGATTACAACAATAAGCTCTACGAGAGAGAAACCTTTGTTGTTCTTCTGTTTCTTTCCTAACTTTTTAAATACATTCTTTACCATAGTTCTTTTCTCCTTTTCATTATAACATGGTTTTTTGTGCAAAGAGCTGTGCCCTATCAGCATCTCTTTGGTTTGTATGCGCTCATTGTACCATAAATCAAAGCATAATGCTAGTTATTTTCTAGTACAATAGTATCATTACTGTATAATTTTTTTCGCCTTTTTTAGCAATTTTAACCAAATTTTAACCGTTTTATTGCATTTAAATCATATTTTTTCAAAGAATTATATTCCAGGCTGTATTTTGGCACAGTGTGAGGGGCTTCACTCCATGTGACCGGCTTGTGCACGCTCTCTCTCGTGAGCGCATAGCGAAGCTGCTTAGATACTGTAGGAATTATGCTTTTAGATTTTCTATGCTTGACGAAACCGTCGAAACGCGCCGTCCGTGGCGCGGTTCTCCTTGCCCATTACTGCTCACACCATCAGTGTGACCAGTAACGATATATTACATCCCAGTGGCAGTTCATTTCTGTGTTTCATGCGCATAATTCAACAGTATCTAAGCAGCTTCGCTATTCGCTCACCCGAGAGTATATTCGCCAGCCGTTCGTAGAGAATGAAGCCCCATCCTACTGTCAGCAAAAGAGGAAGCAACCTCCGAGTTCTCGCCCAAAGATTGCTTCCTCTAATTTACATTTCACTACAATATTAGCTCACAAGCCATTTTTTTACAGTTTCCTCATCAAAATCCACACATTCAGCTATATCTTCTATTGAGTGTCCTTTTTTCTGAAGTTTTAAAGCCGTTACTTTTGCCTGACGAATTCTGCCTTCTTCTCTGCCTAATTCTCTGCCTTCATTTTTCTGTTCTTCCCATGCCTTACACATATCAATCACCTCTTCTTTCTCATCTATATCTATATCCGTTCCTGCAAACAGGTTGATTGCCTCGACCGTCTCTCTGTCCACCTTGCTAAACTTTTCATCATTCTGCAGCACTTCCTGCATCTTTTCTTTATCATATGCATTCTTCAGTACCTCGAAAAGCTGCCTGATTGATGTCCTGAATCCGGTAAAGTCTGTTATCTCCCTCGGTGCCAGCAGATTAATCCTGTAATCCGGTATGAATGGCAGAAGCTCTTCATCCACATCACCAAACATATCTGACAGCTTTCTTGGACCATCCCATTCCTTTGTTCCGAGATATACTGTAATCGTAATCACCGGAATCAGCTTATCAGTTTTTGTAAATCCCGAGAGAAATTCATCCGATGTTGCCGTATCCTTTTCTTTTCGGTGCTTTTTTGCTGTTTCCTTTACCTGGTTGCCGTATGCCATCACATCATAAAACATGTTTTTTACCGGAATGGCATAGTGTATATCCGACTGATTTTCTACTCCTATCAGTACGACATATGATTTGCCGGTATATTTGATGCTGGCATTTTTGAAGATGTCCCTCATCTTCTGCATCGCTATGGTCTTTTTGTCAAGCCCTAGTGCGGTCAGAACCTCCGTGGTATCCCTTTCCTTAAGGTTTTCCGGCAGGATAACCTCTCTTCCTCCATACAGTATATTGTTGCACAGGTCAGCAAACCTGGCATTGTCAGCAAAGTATTCCTTTGCCATTGAGTCTTTTGCACTCAATCCTTCTCCTCCTGTTCTCTTGTGTGAGCAGGAAAATTTGGTGCCAATGAGGATACAGTGGTACCGTTTACAAGGTATACATGTGCTGTCCTTCTTTATGTTTACACACTGTATACAGTTCATCCGCCTTTTGACTACATTTTCTGCATTCTGTCTACATACGGCATTTCAATTTTCCTGCTGTTGATTGGTAATTAAAGCATCGAAAACTTCCATGTCCTTTGTAGAATGATGCGAAGTGGTCTGCCCTCTTCAAAGTGGTGTGCACCTGAAAAACTGTTATGTGGTGCCGCTTACAGAAATATAATGCTTTGAGTTGATTGTAGCATAGCGGCAGTTCTTTGTCATCATAATTTTTCTTTTTCCATACTTATATTTTTTCATACTGTTTCTGCACTGCACGCCTATCAGCCTGCATTCTGCCACAGTGCAAGGGGCTTTATCACGTGAGACCAGCTGGGGCACGCTTTCTCTCGTGAGCGAATAGCGAAGCTGCTTAGATACTGTTGAATTATGCACACGATACACAGAAATGCCCTGCCACGGATGGCAGGGCAAGGAGAACCGCGCCATGGACGGCGCGTTTCGACGGTTTCGTCGGGCATCGTAAATCTTTAAGGCATAATTCCTACAGTATCTTGGCAGTGCAGCGTAGCTCAAGCGAGAGAGTGTGCACCAGCCTGGGCTCAGGGGATTAAGCCCCGTCCTACTGTCAGTATCCCTTAGCCAAAAAAGAAGCAGCCTCTGTGCTCCCGCCCAAAGACTGCTTCATATTGATTATTTTTAATTTTCAACTGCTGCTATGCCAGCTTCTTATTTTTCTCGAGAAGCTCATAGATTTTCTCAACGTCATAATCCGGCTTCATGGACAATGCTGCTTCGTAAATTGGAGCGATAACCTCCTCTTTTTCTTCCAGGTCATCTGCTATTTCTGCCACGCTCTTGTCCTTTTGCAGCTTTTTTACAACCTGTGAGATTATCTTTTGTCGTTCTCCGATTTCCTTACCCTCTTCTGTTGCAACCTCTTCCCAGTAATCACTCACATTACACATCTCGCTCATCCTCCCTTCGAGTTCCATGCTCATTTTAAGTCCATAATCTTCTTCAAGTATCTTCTTTTTCTCGATAAACTCTGACTTTGAGAACAGCTCTTCCAGCATTCCTATGAGTTTATTCTTAGACTGCTTTTTATTTTTTGTTGCTCTCGTCCGGACATTTATCAGTGCACCATTTAATTTGTCAATCTGTGGTATTTTCTTTATTTTACCATAAATCAGGCTGGATTTCATCCCAAATTCGATTATTGAATCCTCTGATTTTTTCGTATCCATACATATCCATATAGTATATACGGATTTTAAATCATCATAATTTGAATTTACAAACTCCGTTCCCTTCTGCTCTGATATCATTCTGCCCATGTAATAGGCAATCCTGTTTTCCAGCCGGTAGCCCAGCTTTGATTTTTTGCTGCTCTTCTGGGCTTCAATATTGATGATAAATTCTCTTCTTTTTCCATTATAATACAAGGGAAATCTGATGTCGTAAATAATTTTTCCATCATCCTCATCAACTGACTCATTATTTACGTTCTGGATTTTAACTCCAAGCCTTTCCGGAAATCTTAGCATTACTGTCGGCTCACCAATGCACGGAATTATTTTCTCGGCTTCCATTTCCTTAAATTCCGGCACGAGCGCCTGAACTATATAGGCTGCTATCTGCGGATCTGCCAGAATACACTTCACGTAGTCGTCACTGGTTGCCTTGTCCTGCTCTATAGAGCTAAGAGTTCTGGACAAATTTGTCTTCACTTTTCTGTATATCATACACTTCTCCTGTTTCCACATGAAATCTGCATACATATCATTTTTTATAGCCCCATTTTTTGTGCATACATAATTTCAAATGATAATAACCCTTTATATTCCTCAAATAAATGCCCGCCACGCATAGAAACGAATAGACTGGTACTTTAGCTGATATTTATTTTTAACACACAATCGGATTTGTTGCTGACACAGCATGATAAATCAACGGGTAAAGAACATCCCCGAACCATGTATTCGAATTGTAGCCTATTGTATAACAGTTGTCAATGTATTTTTTCGCCACAGCGTAAGGGGCTTCATCACATGAGACCGGCGGGGGCACGCTCTCTCGCATGAGCGCATAGCGAAGCTGCCTAGATACTGTTGAATTATGCACACGATACACAGAAATGAGCTCCCACGGATGGGAGCTCAAGGAGAACCGCGCCACGGACGGCGCGTTTCGACGGTTTCGTCGAGTATCGTAAATCTTTAAGGCATAATTCCTACAGTATCTTGGCTGCGTAGCGTAGCTCACGTGAGAGAGTGTGCACAAGCCATGGCTCATGGGATGAAGCCCCGTCCTACTGCCAGTACCTACAGTTGCTATGCCAGCTTCTTATTTTTCTCAAGAAGCTCATAGATTTTCTCAACATCATAATCCGGCTTCATTGACAATGCCGCTTCGTAAATTGGAGCGATAACCTCCTCTTTTTCTTCCAGGTCATCTGCTATCTCTGCCACACTCTTGTCCTTTTGCAGCTTTTTTACAATCTGAGAAATTATCTTTTGTCTTTCTCCTAATTCTCGACCTTCTTCTCTGCCCTCTTCTCTGCCTAATTCTCTGCCCTCATTTTTCTGATCTTCCCATGCCTTACACATATCAATCACCTCTTCTTTCCCATCTATGTCTATATCCGTTCCTGCAAACAGGTTGATTGCCTCAACCGTCTCTCTGTCCACCTTGCTAAACTTTTCATCATTCTGCAGCACTTCCTGCATCTTTTCTTTATCATATGCATTCTTCAGTACCTCGAAAAGCTGCCTGATTGATGTCCTGAATCCGGTAAAGTCTGTTATCTCCCTCGGTGCCAGCAGATTAATCCTGTAATCCGGTATGAATGGCAGAAGCTCTTCATCCACATCACCAAACATATCTGACAGCTTTCTTGGACCATCCCATTCCTTTGTTCCGAGATATACTGTAATCGTAATCACCGGAATCAGCTTATCAGTTTTTGTAAATCCCGAGAGAAATTCATCCGATGTTGCCGTATCCTTTTCTTTTCGGTGCTTTTTTGCTGTTTCCTTTACCTGGTTGCCGTATGCCATCACATCATAAAACATGTTTTTTACCGGAATGGCATAGTGTATATCCGACTGATTTTCTACTCCTATCAGTACGACATATGATTTGCCGGTATATTTGATGCTGGCATTTTTGAAGATGTCCCTCATCTTCTGCATCGCTATGGTCTTTTTGTCAAGCCCTAGTGCGGTCAGAACCTCCGTGGTATCCCTTTCCTTAAGGTTTTCCGGCAGGATAACCTCTCTTCCTCCATACAGTATATTGTTGCACAGGTCAGCAAACCTGGCATTGTCAGCAAAGTATTCCTTTGCCATTGAGTCTTTTGCACTCAATCCTTCTCCTCCTGTTCTCTTGTGTGAGCAGGAAAATTTGGTGCCAATGAGGATACAGTGGTACCGTTTACAAGGTATACATGTGCTGTCCTTCTTTATGTTTACACACTGTATACAGTTCATCCGCCTTTTGACTACATTTTCTGCATTCTGTCTACATACGGCATTTCAATTTTCCTGCTGTTGATTGGTAATTAAAGCATCGAAAACTTCCATGTCCTTTGTAGAATGATGCGAAGTGGTCTGCCCTCTTCAAAGTGGTGTGCACCTGAAAAACTGTTATGTGGTGCCGCTTACAGAAATATAATGCTTTGAGTTGATTGTAGCATAGCGGCAGTTCTTTGTCATCATAATTTTTCTTTTTCCATACTTATATTTTTTCATACTGTTTCTGCACTGCACGCCTATCAGCCTGCATTCTGCCACAGTGCAAGGGGCTTTATCACGTGAGACCAGCTGGGGCACGCTTTCTCTCGTGAGCGAATAGCGAAGCTGCTTAGATACTGTTGAATTATGCACACGATACACAGAAATGCCCTGCCACGGATGGCAGGGCAAGGAGAACCGCGCCATGGACGGCGCGTTTCGACGGTTTCGTCGGGCATCGTAAATCTTTAAGGCATAATTCCTACAGTATCTTGGCAGTGCAGCGTAGCTCAAGCGAGAGAGTGTGCACCAGCCTGGGCTCAGGGGATTAAGCCCCGTCCTACTGTCAGTATCCCTTAGCCAAAAAAGAAGCAGCCTCTGTGCTCCCGCCCAAAGACTGCTTCATATTGATTATTTTTAATTTTCAACTGCTGCTATGCCAGCTTCTTATTTTTCTCGAGAAGCTCATAGATTTTCTCAACGTCATAATCCGGCTTCATGGACAATGCTGCTTCGTAAATTGGAGCGATAACCTCCTCTTTTTCTTCCAGGTCATCTGCTATTTCTGCCACACTCTTGTCCTTTTGCAGCTTTTTTACAACCAGTGAGATTATCTTTTGTCGTTCTCCCAATTCTCTGCCTTCATTTTTCTGATCTTCCCACGCCTTACACATATCAATCACCTCTTCTTTCTCATCCATGTCTATATCTGTTCCTGCAAACAGGTTGATTGCCTCAACCGTCTCTCTGTCTACATTGCTAAACTTTTCATCATTCTGCAGCACTTCCTGCATTTTTTCCTTATCATTCGCATTCTGCAGTACCTCGAAAAGCTGCCTGATAGATGTCCTGAATCCGGTAAAGTCTGTTATCTCCCTTTGTTCCGAGATACACTGTAATCGTAATTACAGGAATCAGCTTATCTCTTTCATAAATTGTCTCTTTAAACAGATTGTAGCAGAGCTATGATGCTTTGTCATTATATTTTTTGCCACAGCGTAAGGGGCTTCATCCCATGAGACCGGCTGGGCACACTCTCCCGCGTGAGCGAATAGCGAAGCAGCCTAGATACTGTTGAATTATGCACACGATACACAGAAATGAGCTTCCACGGATGGGAGCTCAAGGAGAACCGCGCCACGGACGGCGCGTTTCGACGTTTTCGTTAAGCATAGTAAACCTATAAGGCATAATTCCTACAGTATCTTGGCAGTGCAGCGTAGCTCACGCGAGAGAGTGTGCACCAGCCAGGGCTCATGGGATGAAGCCCCGTCCTACTGCCAATGTCTCTGCACCAAAAAAGCAGACTTTGAGCTTCACACTCAAAGTCTGCTTCATTTTTCATTTTATAAGCTGTCCATAGCCTGATACATGGTAAGCATAGGAGCCATAACGGCTGCCACAAGCACACCAACGATAAGTGCCAGAACAAGGATAATCATAGGCTCAATAGCTGCCATAACTGTCTGGGTAGCCAACTCAACTTCCTCATCATAGTAGTCTGCCAGTCGGGTAAGCATGCCTTCCAAGTCACCGGTCTCCTCACCGATTTTGGTCATGTGTGAAACCATAGGTGGAAACAATCCACACGCAGTGATTGGCTCAGACAGCGGAACACCCTTACTTACTTCTTCCCTCGCACTTTTCAGTGCTTTTTTGTAAAGGGCATTCTTCATGGTGTCAGCAGTGATGCCAAGGGCTTCAATCATCGGAAGTCCAGAGTACACAAGTGTGGAAAGTGTACGCGCATAGTTACTGGCCGCTGTCTTGATGTTTAGCTTTCCGAAAACCGGAAGCTTTCTTGCGAGATTACCAAAGAACATCTGGCCGCTGTCAGTCTGCTTATAAAGCTTGATGGCTATAACAATTGCTGCTATGACAGCAATCACAATATACCAGTATCCGGTGACAAAATCACTCATCGCAACAACTGCCTTTGTGATGCCCGGCAGCTCTGTTCCCAGGTCATTGAACATCTCCGAGTAGCTTGGGATGACCTTTACAAGCATTACAATAACAACCGCAATAGCCACAATCACAACGATAATCGGATAAACTGCCGCTTTTTTTATCATGCCGTTAAGCTTCGCTGATTTCTCGAAGTGTGCAGACATTCTGTCAAAAGCTACATCAATCTTGCCGGATGCTTCGCCTGCCGCAACCATGCTCACCATGATGTCAGGGAAAACATTCGGGTATTTTTTGAGACCATCCGAGAGAGTCTCACCTTTTTGAATCTCGGCATGAACACCTCTGATAGCTTTCGCCATAACCTTATTCTCAGTCTGATCGGATAGCATATCCAGCGTATCAAGAATCGTAACACCGGCATTGACCATACTGGTGAACTGGCGGCAGAATACCGATAGGTCTCTCGGCTTTACCTTTCCTCCTACACTGAATGAGATTTCCTTGGTCAGTGCTGTTGCCTTGGTGAGGCTTATGACCATGTTGCCATCCATCTTAAGCTTATTTTTTGCCTCTGCTTCTGACTCGGCTACTATATTTCCTTTTCTTTCTTTTCCGCTCTGGTCTATAATCTGATATGTCCAGTCAGCCACTTTCTTCTCCTCCTTATACCTATTCTGTGCAACCTCCAGATAAATTAAATCATAATTTATTAAGGCTTCACAACATTATACCATAACAGTAAAACACATACGATTATACCATCAATAGTAAAGGTGTACACGGCTAGCCATGCTTACCGGATCATGTGCATATGCAACTGCAGTCTCCGGCGCTATAAGGCCCTGGCTGTAATACTGTAAAATACAGTCATCCATCATCATCATCCCCTCTCTCTTTGATGTCTGTATGATAGATGGAATCTGAAATGCTTTTGCCTCACGAATTAAGTTTCTGATGGCATTGTTTGCAAGGAGCACCTCAAATGCTGCAATTCGTCCGCCATTTACCATTGGAAGCAGATGCTGTGCAACAATTCCCTCTAAAACTCCTGAGAGCTGCACTCGTATCTGTTGCTGCTGGTGTGGTGGAAAAACGTCAATCATACGGTCAATTGCATCGGATGAACTGTTGGTATGCAGTGTAGAAAATACAAGATGTCCTGTCTCCGCCGCTGTAATAGCTGTAGATATAGTTTCAAGATCTCGCATCTCTCCTACAAGTATTACATCCGGATCCTGTCGCAGTGCAGCTCTTAGTGCTGCAGCATATGAGAGTGTATCCTTTCCGACCTCTCGCTGTTCCACTATAGAGCGGCGCCTTGAGTGCAGGTACTCGATAGGATCTTCAAGCGTGATTATATTTTTGGAATCTCTTGATGCAATGACATCTATAAGACTTGCCAATGTGGTCGACTTACCACTTCCTGTAGCTCCTGTCACGAGGACAAGTCCTCTCATCTTTGTGGTAAGATTGACAACCGACTGTGGTATGCCAAGCTGCTGCGGTGTAGGCACATCATATGAGAGAATACGAAGTGCTGCTGCATATGAACCTCTCTGTCTGAACACATTGGCTCTGACTCGTGAAAAGCCCTCCACCGAAAAAGCAAAATCAAGCTCTCCCTTTTCCTTTAGCTCATCTTTAAGCTCCTGCGGAACGATTGGTGAAAGCAGGTTGTCCGTCTCAACATTGGTAAGAACCTGATTTCCCTGCGGTACAAGCATTCCGTCAATTCTAAGCATAACCGGATTTCCCGGTGCGATATGTATATCCGATGAGTTCTGTTGCTGCGCTGCTTTTAAAATGTCTACTATCTGCATTTTCTTTTCCCCCTTAGTTTTCGAACGTGGTCTTTAACATTTCCTGGAATGAAGTAACTCCTTCGAGTACAAGCTTCTCTGCACTCTGTCTAAGTGTATGCATGCCCTCATCACATGCAGCCTTGTTTATATCCTCTATATCAACACCTTTTGAAATAAGTGACTTTAGCTTTGGTGTTATGGTCATTATCTCATATATACCGATTCGTCCCTTGTAGCCTGTATTGGCACATTTTTCACAGCCACATGGCTCATAAATCTTTACCGGACGGAATGCCGGTATATTCATAAAGGCCTTTTCCTCCTCTGTCAGCAGATGCTCTCTCTTACATGCCGGACAAAGTCTTCTTACAAGTCGCTGTGCAATGATTCCCTTTACCGAATCCGCAAGCAGATAACTTTCAACTCCCATGTCCTCCAGTCGTGAAATAGTACTTGCCGAGCTGTTGGTATGCAGTGTGCTGACCACAAGATGTCCTGTGATTGACGCCTGTACTGCAATCTGTGCTGTCTCCTGATCTCGAATCTCACCAATCATAATGATGTCCGGATCCTGTCGCAGAATGGAACGAAGTGCTGATGCAAATGTCAGGTCAGCTTTATTATTTACCTGTACCTGGTTTATTCCATCTATATTGGCCTCGACCGGATCCTCAACTGTGATGATATTTACATCCTCCTTGTTGAGCTCTGAAAGTGCCGTGTAAAGCGTGGTTGACTTACCACTTCCTGTAGGTCCTGTAACAAGGATGATACCGTTTGTATTCATCAGTATATGATCAAAGGCCTTAAGCTCTTCGTCTGAAAATCCCAGCTCCTTTTTATCTCTTGTAAGTGCCTTTTTCTGCGCAAGTCGCATAACGCATTTCTCACCGAATACTGTCGGAAGGATTGATACTCGGATATCATACTCTATCTTGTCTATCTCCATAGTGATACGGCCGTCCTGCGGCTTACGTTTCTCGGAAATATCCATACCACCTATAATTTTAAGTCGTGTAATAATTGCAGAAAGCAGATGTATACTATATGCTGCCTTCTCATAAAGCGCACCATCTATTCTGTATCGCACCCTGACTTTATTTTCCAGTGCCTCTATATGTATATCTGAGGCCCTGAGTCTGGCTGCCTGCTCAATGATAGAGTTGACAAGTAAAACTACCGGCGAATTGTTGACATCCTTGCTGGTAGCTTCCTCAGCCTCGGCATTTTTCTGCTCACGCTCTTTTCTCTCCCTCGCATACTCCTGAGCCGCTTTCATAGCTTCTGTATCACCGTAATATTTGTCAAGCGTCAAAAGTATGTCTCTGCCTGTCGCTACTGCAGGCTCAACCTGTAGATTGGTAACAATTGAAAAATCATCAAGCGCAACCATATCCATAGGATCAGCCATGGCCACATGCACTACATTGGCATTATTCTTGTCAAATGCATATGGTATCATAACATGCTTTCTAAGCACTGTCTCACTGACAAGGTTTTGCACCTCCTCAGGTATGTTGATTGCGCTCACATTAACAAGCTCCAGTCCCAGCTGCTGTGACAATGCCTTTGCTATCTCAAGCTCATTGGTGAATCCAAGCTCAATGAGTGTTTCTCCTATCTTCTTATGCTTTTCTTTGGCTATAGGCAGAGCCTTTTCCAGCTGCTCCTGAGTAATTACATTTTCATTTATAAGCATATCACCGATACGCTTTTTCTCTCGTCTAAAAGCCATAGTGGCTCCCCCTCTTTCATCATTTAGTAAAATACTACCATTATGATGGCTGTATTTCAAGGGTATTTATATAAAATATACAATAATTTTATTTCAAAACTAAAAAGTAACGATTCCGAGTGCCTGCAGCAACAGTATAAGCAGGAATGCCGGTGCAATAAATTTAACCATGATTATATAAAGCCCTTTTCTGGTGAATTTGCTGCCTCCGCGTGTCACCTCATCTATTATTACCTTTGGACTTACTATCCAGCCAACGAGGATACATGTGGCAAGTGCAACGATTGGCATAAGCACATTGTTGCTTACATAATCCATGATATCAAGTATCTGTCCGACTGTGCCGTTTGGAAGCTTAACCTCCATATAGAGCTTATTGTAGCCAAGGCAGACTATTATCTCTGCAATCAGACCGTATACCGTGACTAAAATTGCGCTTTTTCTGCGGCTCCAGTGAAATCTGTCTATAAGACTCGATACAATAGCCTCCATAATTGATACAGACGATGTGACTGCTGCGAATGCAACTATCATAAAGAATATCAGTCCCACGATATCTCCTGCTATTCCCATTTCATTAAATACCTTTGGCAGTGATATAAACATAAGACCCGGTCCTGCTGACATGCCGTCTCTGCCCATAAATACATATACTGCCGGAATAATCATAAGACCTGCAAGGAATGCAACAAGTGTATCAAAAATCTCGATCTGGTTGATTGAGCCCATGAGCTTTGATTCCTTCTTGACATACGAACCATATGCAACCATGATTCCCATAGCCACACTGATTGAGTAGAACAGCTGACCGAGCGCATCAACAAATACTGTGACAAGCTTTTGCATTGTAAGCCCCTTGAAGTCAGGAACCACATATATCTTAAGACCCTCAAGACCACTTCTTGCTGCGCCTGATGCATCCTTATAATTGAGCGTCAGTGAGAAAATACCGATTGCAAAAATAAGCACAACAAGGATAGGCATGAGCACCTTGCTGAAGCGCTCGATACCTTTATTGACTCCGCCAATGACAACTGCTGCTGTTATAAGCAGATAAACCACTCCAAATATGATTGGTGCCCACTGGCCTGTGATAAAGCCTGTGAAATATCCATCCGCGACCGCATTTTTACCGCTTCCTGTAATGAAAAGTGTAAAGTATTTTAAAACCCATCCACCTATAGTACAGTAGTAAGGCAGAATAATAGCCGGTACTATACACGCAAGCACACCGATAAACTTGCCCTTTGGATTGATAAGACCATACGCGGTGAGCGGTCCCTGTCCGGTCTTACGTCCTATTGCAATCTCAGTGGTAAGCAATGCAAAGCCAAAGGTCAGAACAAGTATCAGATACACCAGCAGAAAAAGTCCTCCTCCGTCCTTTGCTGCCAGATACGGAAACCTCCATATATTTCCAAGTCCTACCGCACTGCCGGCTGCCGCAAGAACAAACCCAATGTTGCCGGAAAAAGTGCTTCTTGATTTTTCTTTCATTTTCTACTGTCTCCTTAATATATTATATAATTTAATTTCGATTTAATATGGACATTGTTTCCATTTACAAATCTAATATACCTATTATAATCATCTAGAGTACTTTTTGCAACGGTTGATATTTTTTATTCGCATTTGCAGTGTGGTGGCACATGGCAGGTGTCACCACACGTAACGCAAATTCACCACAGCGTAAGGAACGTAAGCACCGGGTACCGCGGGCGCGCACGTACTCCCGCCGGGGCGCATAGCGAAGTGGCTTAGATACTGTAGAAATTATGCCCACAAGACGCAGAAACGCCCCTGCATGGACGCAGGGGCGAGGAGAACCGCGCCACGGAAGGCGCGTTTCGACGGTTTCGTCAAGCATAGAAACCCATCAAGCATAATTTCGTACAGTATCTTAGCCACGCAGCGTAGCGACGGCAGGAGTACGTGTGCGCCCGTGGTACCCGGGGCTTGCGTTCCGTACTATTGTCCTAAATAAGGTTCTTGATTCCCTCTGTTAAACGCTTTGCAACTCTCACATTGTTCATAGTGTAAAGATGAATTCCCTCCACATCATTAGCTAAAAGCTCAATTATCTGACTCTCGCAGTAAGACATTCCGGCATCAAAAAGTGCCGCCTTGTTGTCTCCGTATCTGTGCACAATCTTCTGGAACTTCTCCGGGAACTTTGCTCCGCACATTGTGACCATTCTCTGAATCTGAGCCGCATTGATACAAGGCATGATGCCCGGGATAACAGGCACATTGATACCTGCAAGCCTGCAGTCCTCAGCAAAATTGAAGAAGGTATCATTGTCAAAGAAGAGCTGCGATAAAAGAAGCTCTGCACCGGCATCAACCTTTTTCTTAAGATTCTTAATATCATCTACCTTATCAGCTGCCTCCGGATGGATGTCCGGGTAGCACGCACCTGCGATACAGAACTGATCACCTGTGGTGTCCTTTATATACTTAATAAGGTCGCTTGCATGGAGAAAATCCTCCTTTGCAGGCACATTTGGATTTCTGTCTCCTCTTAAAGCGAGGATATTCTCGATGCCCTCATATGAAAGCTGTCTGGTGAACTCATCTATCTCTGCCTTGTTATAGCACAGACATGTAAGGTGTACGACCGGCTCCACATTGTACTGGTTCTTGATTTTCTTCGCAATCTCGATAGTCTTGTTATTGTTTGAGCTGCCGCCTGCGCCAAATGTCACGCTGATGTACTCAGGATGACAATCACAGAGTATCTCAAGCATCTCGTCTATATTTTTGAAGTCCTCCTCTTTCTTTGGTGGAAATATCTCAAAGGAGAGCGACTGTGGTTTGTTTGTATGTATCTGTGTAATCTTCATGTTATCCTCCGGTATATATGGTTATTCAATAACTGTCTCTTATACACATCTGACGCTGCCGACGACTCCTTACGTGTA
>ENA-OZKH01000559-OZKH01000559.1-human-gut-metagenome-genome-assembly--contig:-NODE-559-length-13950-cov-10.858366_pt1 | contig 13950 bp, 7 predicted proteins | sample MGYA00244180_ERZ653758 | MGnify/ENA primary metagenome ERZ653758 (study PRJEB26926, sample SAMN06165252) | human gut metagenome | biome: ENVO:00009003; feature: ENVO:2100002; material: ENVO:00002003...
GAGATTCCTCTACGTCTCGTGGGCTCGGAGATGTGTATAAGAGACAGGTCCTAAGTGTGTTTTGGCATCGGGGGTCTTGGCCACTACAAGTAAGCCTGAAGTGTCTTTGTCTATGCGATGGACGAGTCCCACCTGCGGGTCGTTCGGGTCGTATTTGGGATTGTCTTTCAAATGCCAGGCAATGGCATTGACCAGTGTCCCGTGATAATTGCCGCAACCCGGATGTACGACCAGTCCGTCAGGTTTATTAATCACCATCAGGTCTTCGTCTTCATAAACAATATCCAATGGAATATCTTCGGGGATAATATCATTGTCGTAACGCGGACGGTCCATCATGACAGTCAGCACATCACATGGCTTTACCTTATAACTGCTTTTTACCGGCTTGCCGTTTGCCATGACGAAACCGGCATCGGCTGCTTTCTGGATTCGGTTGCGCGAAGAGTTGACCAGTCGTTCGAACAAGTATTTATCTATTCGTACTTGCGACTGACCTTTATCCACTACCACCCGGAAATGTTCATATAGCTCCGAAGGGTCTTCCACCACTCGCTCTATATCATCCAGTGTATCATCTATTTCATCCGCATATTCTTCTGTCATCATCACTTTTTGGGGAAAATAGTTAGAACCAAGATTTGTCTACTACGGGAGTGTCATCGTCACCGATAGCTGTAGAGTCTGTCAAAGTCGAGTCATTGGTTAACTCATCATTGCCATTGCCCACATGTAGGGTCAATAAAGCTTCGTGTGGAACTTTATCGCCGGCATTCAGGGTACGGCCTTTATAAGTGACACTGTATACCCAGTCTTTTTCACCGCTGATGTATTCCGGTTCGGTGACTCTGAAGCCTAATGCACGCAGCTTGGCTTCGGCTTGGCGCAGTGAACTGTTGTCCATGATATCGGGAACACTCACTTTGGGTGCACTGTCCATATTGATGGTGAGATAGACCGTTCTTCCTTCTTTTACTTTTGAGCCTCCGGCGGGATTCTGTTCCAATATGGCACCGGGCGGCATCCCCTTGACATAACTGGAGTCGATGGCGACCGCTTTGAGACTTTGTTTATAGATTTCGTTCTCGGCCTGACGCATAGGCAATCCTTTTACATTGGGAACTACCACTGCTTCACCATGGCGGGTGTAGTTGTCAAGCCATTGCAGTGTTCCTAAAGCTATTGCTATCACAACAATAATCATGGCTACCAGGTTGAGCCAAAAGAAGCGGTTGCTCTTGAACGAAAAGAATTCTTTAAATGTTACCATAACTAGTTAGATTATTCCGCGTCAAAGATACGACAAATTCAGAATTGTTCCTATATTTACAGTCGAATATCATCTGTTAACAGCCGAATATCTTTTCTTCTTTCTTCGAAGGCTGTATTTACATTGAAGCGTTTTTTGCGTTTTGCATAATTATAACGGATATTTTTGTACCTTTGCGCCCCGAAAAATAACCTATTCCAAATTCAGGATTAACATTTTAAGCAAAAAAGATGACAAACGAAACAACAAATGAACAGGAGGTCTTATTATTACGTCGCAAATTGGACCTTTTGTTGCGTACAGGAAAAATGCTCATGGAGAGCGCTGCGGATACTAACCGCATTGAACGGAACATGAAGCGTGTTGCTGCCTATCTCGGCATTCCCGAGGAGAAGTTACACATTGATATCCGGTGGACTATGTTGATGGTCAATGTGAGTGATGAGAAGCATTCTTTTTCCAAGTTTCAAAAATGTGAAAAGCATGGCATTAACATGGAGGCTATTTCCAAAATCAGTAAATTGTCATGGCGAGCCATCGAACAGGATTATTCGTTGGATAAGTATGAAGAAGAACTGGAAAAGATTGCTCATCAGAAACGCAATTATACTCCTTACGTTGTTGCCATCTGTACCGGATTTGCCTGTGGCGGATTCTGTAAATTGTTTGGCGGGGACTGGATTGCTTTCTTGATAACTGCGTTATGTACTTTTGTCGGTTTCCGTACCCGTGCCCGTTGTATAGAGTTCGGTATAAATGTGTATATGAGTATTGCTATTTCGGCATTTGTCTGCACGTGTCTGGCGTATGCCTTTTCGTTTACGGGATGGTCTGTAACGCCTTATCATCCTTTGTTGGCATGTACGCTGTATATTGTTCCGGGAGTTCCGCTAATCAACTTTGTGGATGATATGATTGATAATCATTTGCTGGTAGGTATCACCCGTGCCGCCAATACGGTCATGATGGTTGGTGGAATGGCATTCGGTATTGCTTTTGCGATGAGGCTTTTGGTGATGAGTGATGTAACGATTGACCAGAAATTCAGTGAATTGAGCATGGTACCGCATGACGGATATTGGGTGTATGCTATTGCTGCGGCTATTGCTGCGATGGGTTTTGCCACTATCTTTAATATTCAGCGCCGCCTTTTGTGGGTAGTGGCTATAGGCGGAATAATTGCCGTGTGTACCCGTAATTTTGTTAACTTTGAATTGGGATACGGTCCGGTTATCGGTTCGTTTATGGGAAGCTTTGTGGTCAGTTTGTTGGCTGTGAAGGCAGTACACTGGTTTCATGTGCCGAATCATGTGTTGACAATTCCTTCGGTCATTCCGATGGTTCCGGGAGTGTTGATGTATCGTTCCCTGCTGGCATTTATTAATATGCACGGTGTGATAGGCGAGGTGACAAATGCTTTTTCAAATGGTATTAATTCCGCACTTATTATTTTGTGTATATCATTGGGCGTTGCTGTACCTAATATTTTTGCACGCCGTTATATTGCCAAGGACCGTCAGAAATTTCTTCAAAAAGAACTGGAAGAGCGTAAAGCGCGAGGCAAATTTATTGAGTGGTAGTCTGTTAATGGATTTATAAGGCACTCCGCATGGTAGTTAAGTTTGGGAAACTTGCTCTGTGCGGAGTTCTTTTTGATACTAAAAAAACAATTATTATTCCCGATAGTGATTGATAATCTATATATTTGCATTAAATCTATGCATTATTAAAATATTATATCATGAATAACCTACATTCCGGCTTACTTTATTCGTTGACGGGTGTCACGGCTTTGGCATCTATGTCTTCATGTGCTTCTCAGAAAAAAACAGAGGAGCAGAAACCTTTTAATATTGTCTATATCATGACAGACGATCATACAGCCCAGATGATGAGCTGTTATGATAAACGTTATATGGAAACACCTAACCTTGACAGAATTGCTAATGACGGGGTGCGTTTTACCAATAGTTTTGTGGCAAATTCTTTGAGTGGTCCCAGCCGTGCCTGTATGATAACCGGCAAGCACAGTTGTGCCAATAAATTTTATGATAACACGACTTGTGTGTTTGACTCTTCACAACAGACTTTCCCAAAACTGTTGCAAAAAGCAGGTTACCAGACTGCTTTGGTGGGTAAATGGCATTTGGAGAGTTTGCCGACAGGATTTAATTATTGGGAGATCGTACCCGGTCAGGGAGATTACTATAATCCCCGTTTCATTACCATGCAAAACGATACGATAGAGAAACAAGGTTATCTGACAAATCTCATTACTGATATGAGTATAGACTGGATGGAGAACCAACGCGATAAGGATAAGCCGTTTTGTATTTTGATTCATCACAAGGCGATTCACCGCAACTGGTTGCCCGAGTTGAAGTATCTGAATGAATACGAAGACAAAACCTTCACTATGCCTGATAATTTTTATGATGATTATGAAGGACGTCCGGCGGCAGCTGCACAGGAAATGAGTATCTTTAAGGATATGGATATCATGTATGATACCAAGATGCTGGATATGAATAAGGATTCACGCCTGAAATCGGCTTATTTGAACTTTATCGGGCGTCTGACACCGGAAGAGCGCAAACAGTATGATGATTTTTATGCTCCTATTATTAAGGAGTTCTATCAGAAGAATCCGCAAGGAAAAGAACTTGCTGATTGGAAATTCCAACGTTATATGCGTGATTATGCCAAGGTGGTGAAGACATTGGATGATAATGTGGGCCGCGTGCTTGATTATCTGAAAGAAAAGAATTTGTTGGATAATACACTGGTGGTCTATACTTCCGACCAAGGGTTCTACATGGGTGAGCACGGTTGGTTTGACAAACGCTTTATGTATGAAGAGTCCATGCGTACTCCATTGATTATGCGTCTGCCGAAAGGATTCGACAGAAAAGGAGATATTACCGAAATGGTTCAGAATATAGACTATGCGCCTACGTTCCTTGAATTGGCCGGTGTCCCTGTTCCCGAAGACATACATGGCGTATCATTACTTCCATTGCTGAAAGGTGAGCATCCGCAGAACTGGCGTAATGCATTGTATTATCATTTTTATGAGTATCCTGCAGAACATATGGTGAAACGTCATTATGGTGTGCGTACCGACCGTTATAAATTGATTCATTTCTACAATGACATTGATGTGTGGGAACTGTATGATTTACAGTCAGATCCGATGGAAATGCATAATCTTTACGGACAGGTTGAATATGAGCCCGTGGTAAAGGAATTGAAAGAAGAACTGCTGAAATTGCAGGAACAGTATAATGACCCTGTCCGTTTCTCTCCAGACAGGGATAAAGAGTAAAATACGATGATGAGATATATTTATCTGATTATTTTAGGCTTGTTTTTTTCCGTTATTAATATGGAAGCGAATAACTCCGCTTCCATATCTTTAGTACCTTGTCCGACCAATGTGGTGTCGGGAACCGGGAGTTTTCAATTTACTCCTAAAACAGTTTTTGCCGTAGAAACGGAAGAACAGGCTGACATTGTCCGTTTGCTTTCCGACCAGTTTACTTGTGCGGCCGGTTTTACCCCGAAACTGAAAGTGGACAGTAAAAAGGGAAATTTAGTGCTTCAGACAGATAAGACTATTAAAAGTGAAGCTTATTGTCTGGAGATTACTCCCAAGAAAATAACCGTCAAGGCGTCAGATGCCAAAGGTTTCTTTTATGCTCTGCAGAGTATCCGCCAGCTATTGCCGCCGGCAATAGAAAGTGCGGTCAAAGTGGATGGTACGGAATGGATAGTGCCGGCAATGACCATTACCGATGAGCCGCGGTTCGGCTATCGCGGACTGATGGTGGATGTTGCCCGCTTTTTCGTCCCCAAGGAGAATTTGCTTCGTATCATTGACTGCATGGGAATGTTGAAACTGAATATGTTGCATTTGCATTTGGTGGATGATAATGGCTGGCGTATCGAGATAAAAAAATATCCGTTGCTGACAGAAATAGGAGCAAGCCGGGTGGAGCGCCCGGGTAAACTTTTCCCCGAACGCCGTAACCAGCGTCAGGGTGAACCGACAGTGGAAAAGGGCTTCTATACTCAGGATGATATTCGTGAGATTGTTGCTTATGCGGCTGCACGCCGGATAGAGGTGATTCCCGAAATAGAGATGCCGGCACACAGTAATGCAGCGTTGGCTGCTTATCCTTTGCTGGCTTGTCCGGTAGTGGATAAATTCATCGGTGTGCTTCCCGGACTGGGAGGAAATCATGCGGATATCATTTACTGTGCCGGCAATGACAGTGTCTTTACTTTCCTGCAAAATATAATTGATGAGGTGGTTGCATTGTTTCCTTCCAAATACATTCATTTGGGTGGTGACGAAGCTCGTAAAACCCATTGGAAAGTGTGTCCGCTGTGTCAGGCGCGTATGAAGAAAGAAGGACTGAAGAATGAAGAGGACTTGCAGGGCTACTTCATGGCGCGTATGAGCAATTATGTGAAGAGCAAAGGGCGTGAAGTTATGGGCTGGGATGAACTGACAAATACCAAGATTCCCGATGGTGCCGTTATCTTTGGCTGGCAGGGATACGGGCAGGCTGCATTGAAGGCAGCCAGACAGGGACATCGTTTTGTGATGACTCCGGCACGTGTGTTGTACCTCATTCGTTATCAAGGTCCGCAATGGTTTGAACCGGTCACTTATTTCGGCAATAATACATTGAAAGATATATATGACTACGAACCGGTGGAACGAAGCTGGACGACGAAAATGCGTTCATTGCTGATGGGTATACAGGGATCTATGTGGACTGAGTTCTGCAACAAGCCCGAAGAGGTGGAATATCTTATCTTCCCCCGTCTGGCAGCAGTAGCCGAAGGAGCATGGACTTTCCCGGTGTACAAGGATTGGGACAGATTCTTGGCGGCTTTGGATAATTTTACCGGGCATCTTGATGTAAAAGGAATTACTTATGCTCGTTCCATGTATAATATCCAGCACAAAGTGACTCCGATGGACGGCAGTCTGCAAGTAGAGTTGGAATGTATCCGCCCCGATGTGGAGATACGTTACACCACAAACGGAAGTCAGCCCACTGCCAAGTCTTCTCTTTATGAACGCAAATGGCAAGTTACCACTCCTCAAATCATCAAAAGCGCTACTTTTAAAAACGGTAAACAGATGGGGCAGACTTTGACTTTACCCATTCAATGGAACAAGGCAACGGCTAAACGGATGCTACGCAGCAATCCGGTGGAGCGTGTGATGGTGAATGGTGTTCGCGGCAGCCTGAAATATACCGATTCGGAGTGGGCGTCATGGACTCGGAATGATTCCATTGCCTTTACGTTGGATTTGAGAAAGAGAGAGCATTTGAATAAGTTGGTATTGGGCTGTATCAATAATTATGGTATGGGAGTACATAAACCCAAACGGGTTGAAGTATGGCTTTCCAATGAAGATATTGAATATTGGAAAGTAGCTTCCAAAGAGCTTGATCCGGAGGAAATATTCCGCGAAGGTACATTTATAGAAGAGTTGCCGTTCAACTTGGATGATACCGGTCGTTATGTGCGTGTCATCCTCTTTGGGGCAGGTGAATGTCCGCTTACCCACGTGCGTCCGGGACAGGAAGCGCGTGTATGTGTGGACGAATTAATAATAGAATAAGCAAAAAAAACTTTAGAACGATGAAGAAGCGAATAACAGAAACCTTGCTGGGACTTTTGGCTTTTGTATGCTGTCTTCCCATGATGGCACAGCAACACCCCGAATGGCAGAGCCAGTATGCTATCGGATTGAACAAACTGGCTCCGCATTCGTATGTATGGCCTTATAAGAACGCAGGCGATGTGCGGAATGGAAATTATGAGGATTCTCCTTACTATATGAGTCTGAACGGAAAATGGAAATTTCATTGGGTGAAGAATCCCGATAACCGTCCGAAGGATTTTTATAAGCCTTCATTCTATGACGGAAGCTGGGCGGAGATCAATGTACCGGGTAACTGGGAACGACAAGGCTATGGAACGGCCATTTACGTCAACGAAACTTATGAGTTTGATGACAAAATGTTCCATTTTAAGAAGAATCCTCCACTGGTGCCTTATGAAGAAAATGAAGTCGGCTCTTACCGTCGCACATTCAGCATTCCGGCAAGCTGGAAAGACCGCCGTGTGGTAATTTGCTGTGAAGGGGTAATCTCCTTTTATTATATTTGGGTGAACGGCCATTTACTTGGCTATAACCAAGGTTCTAAGACTCCTGCAGAATGGGATATCACGGATAAGTTGCAGGAAGGTGAGAATACGGTTGCCTTGGAAGTATACCGTTGGAGTGCCGGTTCCTATCTGGAGTGTCAGGATATGTGGCGGCTTAGCGGCATTGAGCGTGATGTATATCTTTACAGCACTCCCAAGCAATATATTGCAGATTATAAAGTAATTTCGTCTTTGGATAAGAAAGAGTATAAAGAAGGTATATTCGGACTGGAGGCAACTGTTGAGGGACCCTCTGCTTCAGCTTCTTCTTTGTCTTATCGCTTGGAGGATGCTGCAGGAAGAACCGTACTGAGGGGAGAGCAGCCGATTAAGTCGAGAGGCCTCAGTAACTTCATTGCTTTTGAAGAACAACGGATACCGGAGGTAAAGCCTTGGAGTGCAGAGCATCCCAATCTTTATACATTGGTTTTGGAACTAAAAAACCCCGATGGAGAAGTTTCCGAACTGACCGGTTGTATGGTTGGTTTCCGTACTTCGGAAATAAAAGATGGACGGTTCTGCATCAATGGGGTGCCTGTGCTGGTGAAAGGCACCAATCGACATGAACACTCCCAATTGGGACGTACCGTGAGCAAAGAGTTGATGGAAGAAGATATTAAACTGATGAAACAGCATAATATAAATACTGTCCGTAACTCTCATTATCCCACTCATCCCTATTGGTATCAGTTGTGCGACCGCTACGGACTGTATATGATTGATGAGGCGAATGTCGAGTCTCACGGTATGGGATATGGTGCGGCATCTTTGGCGAAAGATTCTACTTGGCTGCCTGCTCACATGGACCGTATACAGCGTATGTATGAGCGCTCAAAGAATCATCCTGCCATCGTTATCTGGTCATTGGGCAATGAAGCCGGCAATGGTATCAATTTTGAACGTACTTATGATTGGATGAAATCTATAGAACAGTCTCGGCCGGTGCAGTATGAACGTGCGGAGCAGAATTACAATACGGATATCTATTGTCGTATGTATCGTGGCGTAGATGTACTCAGGGCGTATGCACGCCAGACCGAACCGAAAGTTTACCGTCCCTTTATAATGACTGAATATCTGCATACAATGGGTAACAGTGGTGGCGGACTGAAAGAATACATGGATGTTTTTGAGTCCGAACCTATTGTGCAAGGTGGCTGTATTTGGGATTGGGTGGACCAGTCTTTCCGCGAGATAGATGAAAACGGTAAATGGTATTGGAGCTATGGAGGCGATTATGGTCCCGAAGGAGTGCCCAGTTTCGGCAATTTCTGTTGTAACGGGCTGGTGAATGCCGCTCGTGAACCACATCCTCACCTTATCGAGGTAAAGAAAAACTATCAGTATATTAAGTCGGCACTGACAGACCGACGCAATCTTTCGTTAAAGGTGAAAAACTGGTACGATTTTACTAATCTGAATGCCTATACGCTGCATTGGCAGGTGGTAGGTGATAATGGAACCGTCATCAAGGAAGGTACTCACAAAATAGATTGTGCTCCCCATGCAACTGCTGATTTTGCTTTGGGTCGTATAAAGTTGCCATCGAATATCCGTGAAGCATATCTCAATCTGAGCTGGACGCCTGATACGCCTCAACCTTTTATCGGAACTGATTTTGAGGTGGCTTATGATCAGTTTGTCTTGCCTGCCGGCAAGAATTTCCATGCGCAGGTTTCCAAACCGGAAGGAGAAGTGAAATGGGATATTGACCGGCAAACAGGAGCCTTGCGTTCTTATATGTATAATGGTAAGGAAATGCTGGCATCTCCCGTTGTGCTGAGTCTTTATCGTCCTGTCACAGATAATGATAACCGTGAAAGAACAGGTGGTGCACGAGCTTGGAAAAAGGCAGGCTTGGACAATTTGGTTCAAAAAGCGACTTTTGTCGAATCGTCTGCAAAAGGCGGCAAAGCCAAAGTGGAATTGCTGAATGCCGAAGGTCGTAAAGTGGGTACTGCCGACTTCCTGTATACGTTGAGAAAGAATGGTACACTGGAAGTGAAAACAACGTTTGTTCCTGATACGGCCGTTATTACTTCGTTGGCGAGAGTCGGCCTGGCTTTCGAAATGCCGGATACTTATAATCAAGTTTCGTATTTGGGACGCGGTGAGCATGAAACTTATGCAGACCGTAACCGGTCGGGACGTATCGGCATTTACCACACAGATGCAGAGCGTATGTTCCATTATTATGTGAGACCGCAGGCAACAGGAAATCGCACGGATGTACGTTGGGTGAACCTGACGGATGAGGCGGGTAACGGATTGACTTTCCGTTCGGACAAGCACTTTCAGTTCAGTGTTATTCCTTTTACGGATATGAATGTGGACAAGGCAACTCATATCAATGAGTTGAAACGGACAGGTGTTGTAACCGTTCATCTCGATGCAGAACAGTCGGGAGTGGGCACCGCTACTTGCGGACCGGGTGTGTTGCCCCAATACCTTGTCCCCGTACAAAAGCATACTTTTGAATTTATGATTCGCCCTTTGGCAAAATAAAAATAAGACACATGAGAAAAACAATTCTGACCGCAGCCTTGGTTTGTGCCTTTTTAGGTGCACAAGCTCAAGAGTACTATGAGAAACAAGTGACCTTCCCCGTCGGGGCAACTTTGGAACAGAAAGTGGATATGGCTTCCCGCCTGGTGCCCACTCCGCAACAGTTGGCATGGCAGCAAATGGAGTTTACCGCTTTCCTGCATTTTGGCATCAATACGTTTACCGGCAATGAATGGGGAAGCGGAAAAGAAGATCCTGCTGTCTTCAATCCCACCGAACTGGATTGCGAACAATGGGTGCGTTCACTGAAAGAAGGCGGTTTCAAAATGGCGATTATTACGGCCAAGCACCATGATGGTTTCTGCCTTTGGCCTACTAAGACAACCAAACATTCTGTGGCCAATTCTCCGTGGAAGAATGGCAAAGGAGACGTTGTCCGTGAGTTGCGCGACGCCTGCGACAAGTACGGCATCAAGTTTGGTGTTTACCTGTCCCCATGGGATCGTAATGCCGAATGTTATGGCGATTCTCCCGCATACAATAAATTCTTTATCGAACAGCTCACCGAGCTTCTGACCAATTACGGTGAAGTGCACGAAGTTTGGTTTGACGGTGCGAATGGAGAAGGTCCCAACGGCAAGAAGCAGATTTATGATTGGGATGCCATCTTGAAAACCATCCGCCGACTGCAACCGAAAGCCGTGACAGCCATTATGGGTGATGATGTACGCTGGGTGGGCAACGAAGGCGGATTGGGACGGGCCACGGAATGGAGTGCAACAGCTTTGATGCCTAATTCTTATCCGGGTTCTGATGAAATCTATAAGAGATTGGACATAAATGCCATGTCCAAGGATTTGGGAAGTCGTGAATTAATATCTAAAGCATCGCACTTGTTTTGGTATCCGTCGGAAGTGGATGTATCTATCCGCCCGGGATGGTTCTATCATGCCGAACAGGACAAACAGGTACGTTCACTGGCCAATTTGGTGAACATCTATTATCACTCCGTAGGCTGCAACTCTGTTTTATTATTGAATATTCCACCCGACAAGCGTGGCTTGATACACGAGAATGATGTAAAACGTATCAAAGAGCTGGCTGAATACATCAAGAAGACCTTTGCCGACAATAAAGTTGAGAAGGGAAAAACAGCATGGACAGCCCAAGTGGGCGATACCAAAGAATACAAAGTCAGAAAGAATGCACTGGCCAATACTTTTCTGATTCAAGAAGATATCACAAAAGGCCAGCGTGTGGAAGGTTTCACGGTGGAAGTGTTTAGCAATGGTGCATGGCATCATGCAGGCAAGGGAACCACAGTGGGATACAAACGGTTGCTTACTTTCTCGGACAGCCATGCGGAAAAGGTCAGAGTGACTGTCACTGGTACCCGTGGAGATGCCAACATCAGCAACATTGGTTTATACTATGCCGAACCATTAATCGACAATACAATTAAAGTATCCCTGAGCGACATTCCGGTAGATGATTGGAAAACAGTGGGCATGGATGCAACAGCAGCTATTGACGGCAAGCAGGAAACCGTATGGAAAACCGATACTCTGACTTCTTTGGTGGTCGACATGGGTAAGGATGTGGAAATAGCCGGCTTCAGTTATACTCCTGCACAAAAGGAAGATCTGACCGGAACCATTTATAAATATAATTTTTATGTCAGCCGGAACGGGAAGGAATGGACGAAATGCGACACCACAGGTGAATTCAGCAATATCATGCACAACCCTGTCCCTTACTTTGTACGCTTCGGAAAAACTTATCCGGCCCGTTATTTCAAATTGGAGCCTGTTGCCGAAATAAACAGTAAGGCGGCAACAGCCGTTGGCGAAGTGGGAGTACTGCTTAAATAAACACACAAATAAGCTATAAAGTACGGCAAACTTTACCCGATTTATGAGCGTGGGATTATTTAACTGCTGCTTTTTCTGTATGATATTTAATGCTGTACTTTTTTCAGACATGTATAATAATTGAAATTTTCTATTATAGTGGTGTATTATGGTTTGTGAAAATAATAATGCACCTTATTCAGATTGATTATCCAAATAAACTTATTCTTGTTTCCGAAAAAAAGAGGATTATACGACCGGAAAAAAACAAGGCTCCACTCGAAGAAAAGCAAACGATTGAAGCGAACTGCCGCTTTGGAAGCGAAAGATCCGAATACCTATCTACAGCTCTAAAAGACTAGAATATACGGGTAAGCAATAAACTGCTGAGCAAATAAAGGAGAGGGGTATAGCTGCCGGGAAAAGGTTGTTCGGCATGGTCGAAGCTCCGAAAGAAAACCAGATACACCTCTCTCATTTGACTTCCCCATAGCAGGTACGCAATCAAGAAGCTTGCAAGTGACTATGAGAAAGCTTAAAACAGGAACAGTCATTCCGATCAAATAGTGATGGGAAACAACCATTGAAGAACAAACATCCCCCTATCGTCACATACTATTCTCTACTTCAATTGATTCCTGCAAGAATTATGGAACCAACTACAAAAAAATAGGCATCCGATAAAGTACACATTGTATTTTTCATAAATAAAAAATTCCAATTGTATTCTATTGGATTTCTCCAACTTCCAAACTTCAGGAAAAAGTTCACGAACATTTTTCCCAAAGTCCTTTTCCGGATAATATGGAAGTTTGGCTATGACATCATTCAGCCATTCCTTTGGGTAATTCCCTGTGCTTTATAAGATCAGTTAGGACAATAGACAAGAGCCGGATAAAACGAAAAATTGGAGAAGTTAACAATAACCGAAAGAAGTGTTCAGACAAATGTTGTGTAAATGGTATATCTTCCTAACCTATGAGTTCAAGGAGAAAATCAACCGGAGTGCCCCCTCAAAAAATGGTCGAAATTTTGGTAGCTCACTTCTTCATTTGATATATAATTAAACTGCATCCACCATTTTTTAAGATAGAATCTGTTTTCTCATCTGCTTTTTTAAATCCATATCTGACAAGATTCTGATATAAATTGTAATCATCATTGATGTATCCAATAAATGAATCATTTGTTGTACCTATGATATTAATAGGTAAATATTTTGCATTAGTAGATGAATTTCTATATATCTTATGAGAAGAATCAACAGAGAACAACTGTTCACTTTCTCCTGAAGAACTTATTTCAAAAATTCCATATCCGTTTATCTTAAATGGTGTTTCTGCTAAAAATTGCCAATGATTCTTGTTTACATCCATCAGTCTATATGAATGATTTTTAGGCAAAGGATTATTAAAGATAATAGATGAAAAACTAGGATTTCCATGTTTTTCCAATATAAAGTATCCGTTATATTTCAATGCATGAAATATAATACTATTATTACTGCGAGTAAAATACCGTGGTTTCCCATAGAATTCTGTATAGCCTTGTTCAAAAGGTAAATAGAAGTGAGTAAATTCCCAGTTATTGTTTGTCCTCCATACCGAATAATTAATAGGATTCGTGTTAATACTTGCCTCTGGATTATTATTTAAGCATGAAAATATGAAATCATTATCGTCAAAAGCCTCCATATCCCATGCAGTAAAAGGTATATCTGTTTTTTTTATGAATTCACCCGTATTAATATTGTATTGAGATATTTTATGAGTATAGTTATCTAAAGCATAAATAGATGTGTTAGTTGCTGTAAATGTTGCTATTTCAAGATAATCTTTTGGCCCATTTCCTTTATTTGATATTTGATAAAGAAAATTTCCTTTCTTTGAATATACTTGAATAATAGATTGATTTCGGCTAGCAATGAGTATGTAGTCGTTAACAACACACATTTTAGAAATATGGTCAAAAATATTTATATGACTAGAATCTAATGGAATCCAATAAATGGAATCTATAATATCTTGTGATAAGATATCGGTGCTGTCTCTTATACACATCTCCGAGCCCACGAGACGTAGAGGAATCTCG
>ENA-OZKH01000571-OZKH01000571.1-human-gut-metagenome-genome-assembly--contig:-NODE-571-length-13788-cov-5.952159_pt1 | contig 13788 bp, 2 predicted proteins | sample MGYA00244180_ERZ653758 | MGnify/ENA primary metagenome ERZ653758 (study PRJEB26926, sample SAMN06165252) | human gut metagenome | biome: ENVO:00009003; feature: ENVO:2100002; material: ENVO:00002003...
ATCTACACGTAAGGAGTCGTCGGCAGCGTCAGATGTGTATAAGAGACAGAACCAGGCTCATCAGCTTGCCGTTTGGCGGAATCACCCCTCCCACGGTTGTCACGTCGATATCCTTAACGATCCCGCGCACCGGCGCATTGAAGGTCAGTCTGGTCAACGAATCTTCACGCCCTTTCATAACCGAACGTTGCGCTTCAATCTCCGCGTTCGCTTTCGCCAGCTCTTCACGGGCACGAACGTAATACTGGTTTTTCATCTCGGTGATTTTGTTCTCAAGCTCATTTTTTTGACGCTCAAGACGTAACACCTCCACCTTACTGGCTGCCCCCTGCGTCACCAGCGGACGGGTCAGCGACAGCTCACGCTGCACCAGTTCGGCCCCCTGCCGTAAACCTGCCAGCCCTTTCTCAAGACTTTCGCGACGAGACTGATACAGCGCCGTTTCCTGTTTGACCAGTTCAACGTCATCATCCAGCTCTGCCGGAAAAGCCAGTGCCGTGTCGTTCACTTCGGCCTTCAGACGCGAGGCGGTTGCCAGCGCGGCATTCAGGCGCGATTCACTCTCCAGCACGCTTGATTCGGTTTTCGTCCGGTCAAGCTGTGCCAGCTGCTGACCACGCTCAACGATGTCGCCTTCACGCACCAGCAAACTGTGAATAATGCCCCCTTCGAGGGACTGGATCACCTGCTCGTGCGAAGAGGGGATCACCTTGCCGCTACCGGTGGTGACCTCATCAAGGCTGAACAGGCTTGCCCAGGTGATAAATACCGCCAGCAGGGCGAACAGCGACCAGGCGACCCAGGTTGACCGCGGCAAGCGTGGCTCCTTCAGGCGGCTGTTGACGCGAGAGAAATCAGTCATGCTACGCCCTCCTCTGCTACTGGTGTCGGTTTCATGGTCACGGTACGCTGTGAGGCTTTTTGCGGCGCCATACCGTGCTGGCGAAGAATGGCGTCGCGCGGGCCATCCATGATCACCTTGCCGTTTTCCAGCACGATGATACGGTCAACCAGTTCCAGAATAGGCAGACGATGGGTCGCGACCACCAGCGTCCGGCGCTTGCCCAACCACGGTTTAAGGTGCTGGATAAACTGCTTCTCACTCATCTCGTCAAGCCAGGCGGTAGGTTCATCCAGCAACAAAATGTTTGGAGAGGTGATCAGAGCACGGGCCAGTAATAACGCCTGACGCTGCCCGCCGGACAGGCCCGCACCGCCTTCGTTGATAATGTAGTTGAGCCCCATTTTCTGTTTGCGGACAAACTCCAGCGCACCACTGTTCACCAGCGCCTGATGGATCTCATCGTCGGTGGCCAGCGGGTTGCCCATCAGAATGTTGTCCCGCACGGAGCCAAAGAATAGCCGCGCCTGCTGGCTCAGCAGCTGCATGTCGCGGCGCACGTCAGCCGGTTCCAGATGGTTCAACGCGATATTATCCAGCAGAATGCTGCCCTGCTGAGGCTCCTGCATCCCTGCCAGCAGCTGCAGCAGCGTGCTTTTGCCGGAGCCGTTGCGTCCGAGCACCGCCACCCGCTCACCGGCGCGAATCTGCAGTTTGCTGATGTTCAGAACGGTGAGTTTTTCTTCATCGTCGTACCAGAACCCCACCTCTTCCAGCGCATAATCCCCCCGCAGATGGGCTTTATGCACCTTCTTGCCCTGCTGAGGATCGTCAATCGGGCGCTGCATCAGATCGTCGAGTCCTTTACGCGCCACTTTCGCCGACTGCCAGCGGGAGAGTACGCCTGAAATTTGCGACAGCGGCGCGATGGTCCGCGACGCGAGAATAGAGGTCCCCACCAGCGCACCGGTGGTCATGTCCCCGCTGATAACCAGGTAACACCCCACCAACAGCACCACGGCATACACAATCGACTGCACCTCCTGCGTCCAGGTCAGCAACAGCCCGGTCAGCCAGCGCTGCTTCATGCCGACGTTAGCGGCAACATCATTGGTGTTATTCCACTGATTCTGGAAGCGCTGTTCAGCGCGCATCAGCTTGATGTCTTCAATGCCCTGAACCGCTTCCACCAGCGTGGCGTTACGAATGGCAGACTCGCGCATCCCTTCGCTGGACAGTTTGCCCAGCGGGCGCTGGACCAGCAGGCCCGGGATAAGCAGCAGCGGCACGGCAAGCAGGACAACCAGTACCAGCGGTCCGCCAATCATCCACAAAATGAACACAAACAGCAGGAAGAATGGCAGATCGGAGATGGCCGCAATGGTGGTGGACGTGATCAGTTCACGAACCGACTCCAGCTCGCGGATCTGGGCAATGAACGACCCGGTTGACTTAGAGCGGGCTCCGTTTTTAATCCTCAGCGCGTGTGCAAAAACGCGTTCAGAAATACGCAGGTCGGCGCGTTTACCCACCACATCCGAAATGTGCACGCGCAGCATGCGCATGATGAATTCGAAAACAATGGCGATCATCACGCCGCCAAACAGGACCCACAGCGTGGCTTCCGATTGCGAGGGCACCACCCTGTCATACACCTGCATGGAAAAGACCATGCCGGAAAGGGCCAGGACGTTAGCGACCAGCGCCACCAGCATAATATCGCTGTAGCGTCGCCAGTCCTTCAGGGCCAGCTGCCAGAACCAGTTTTTCTCATACGGTTTGATGTAATCATCCACCCGGGCATCCGGCGTGGACTCGAGCGGGCGCAGCACCAGCAGTCCTGTCAACCGTGAGCACAGCGCATCACGCGTCAGCGTCGTCTCCAGGCCGCCGTCACCGCTGAACTGCAGGCTCACGTTGCCCTCGCTGTCCATGCGGTTAATGACCGCGATTTGTCCGCCAGTAAATTCCGCAAGCAGAGGTAAACGCCACGGGTCGAGGGAGACCGCGTCGGCCGCCACCATACGCATCCCTAACCCAAGCTGGCGTGCCATCTCTTCCAGCACCAGCTGGCGTGGAGACTGGCTTTCATGGTTAATCGTGACCCGAACATGCTCTGCCGAGAAGTCCAGCCGATAGTGCTTCGCGATGATGAGCATGCCCTGCAACCAGGGTTCGTACTGTGGATGTGTCTTCATAATGTTGTGAAATCTTTTATCGCTCTTCGTTATAGCTACGCAAAAGGCCGCGAGGATCGCTCCTCGCGGCATAGTTTTACGCAATTAACAGTTGATGATTTGCCAGCAGCGTAGCCAGATCGGTCTGCACGCCGTTCAGCGTGACCAGCGTTGTGGGTGAGAACTGGCCGCCGCTACCGTCCAGGTCAACCTGGATTTCGGTATTGCTGCCGTTTTGCACCACGCGGATGTAATCGGTGATATTCCCCGCACTGCCGTCCAGCGTGGCGACCCCGTTCACATAGCTCGCTGAGCCCGTACCGGTGTAGCCGCTGCCTGAAAGCAGGTCGCGCAGGTCAATACGGTCCGTATCCGCCGTGCCTTCCCAGGTGCCTACCGTAAAGCCGTTCACCACATCACTGCCGTTACCGCCTGTGGCATTGGAGGCGTTGATCAACGTGTAGAGCAGCGTATCGTGACCGCCGCTGCCAATATTGAACGTGTCGTTACCGCCACGGCCTTCGAACTGGTTGTTACCGCTGTTGCCGGTAATGACATCGTCAAAGTCCGAGCCGTTAATGCCCTCAATGTTCAGCAGGCGTGAGGTACCAAACCCGGTGTCCTGCGCGGTAGAAAGACGCAGGTCGACGGTCACGCCGGACGTCGCATTGCGGTAGTCCACCACGTCCATCCCCCCGGTGTTACTCCAGGTGTCGTGATCCGAGTGGGTCGTCCAGCCGCCGGAACCGTTATAGGTATACGTGCCGTCCTCGGCGATAAAGGTATCGTTATACCCGGTACCGGTAAGCGTCCCGCTGTGCCCTCCGGTTGCTGCTTCGGCAGTGAGGACGTAGCCCTCTTTGCCGTTGCCGGCTTCCAGACCGCTCCAGGTGACGTTATCCGACACGCCATTGGTGATTTTCAGGATCTCGGCCGAGTAAGTTTCATTCGGATCCAGACCGTAGAAACTCACCAGTGCAGAGGTATCGTTCGAACCAATACCGGACTGGGCGTTGATGATCTGCGAGGCCACCAGTACGCCCGCCGCGTTATACAGATTGACCGTATTACCGTAGTAGGCGTTGATACCCTCACTGTCGACAATGTGCAGATGCATCGCCGTGCCGTCGGCAACGGTTTTGCTGTTTTGCACCAGCACCACTTTGCCGTTCTGCTGCGACACCAGCAGATCCTGCGCGCCGTCCCAGTTGTAATCCACGGCGGCCACACCGGTGACGTTCGCCAGTCCGGAAGCCAGCTGACTTGCTGTCCAGCTTGAACCGTAACCGTTGTTGGTAAACAGGGTTGCGGTCTGCGATCCGCTGTAGGTACTGAGCTTGATGACGTCCATCTGGCCGTCAGCGTTCCAGTCCACCGCCACCGACAGATACCCTGCTGACGCGTTAGAGGCCTCAACCGCGCTCTTGGTGGTGGACAGTTTCCCGGTACCGTCGTTGTAGTAGATCACCCCGCCGTTGTTGTTGTAGCTGCTGCCCAGGTACAGATCCATGTAGCCATCGCCGTTGAAATCCGCCCACGTCATCGACGCCGCTGTGGTGGTATTCGCCACGTTTGCCACAAACACGTTAGTCAGGTTCTGACCGAGGGATAACGTCCCGTTACCGTTGTTGTTAATCACGGTAAGCGAGTACGCGCCGCTGCGGTTGGTGTGCTGAACCACATCCACGGTGCCGTCGTTATTCAGGTCAACGCCGGAGATTTCACGCATGGTGGTGAATTGTCCCCAGAACCCGGCGCCGCCATAGTTCCCATCCGGCGTGAGTACCCCCTTGTTGTTAATAAGGTAGGTAATGGAGTCCGCACCGGCATCGCCATACGCAAGGTCCAAATACCCGTCACCGGTTTTATCGTAGGCAATGACACCGCCGTACCAGATAGTGGTTCCCATACCCAGTTGGCTGGCGTTGTAAGTGCTGCCATCGTAGGTCCACATCACCTGTGTAGACCCGCCGTAGGTGGTTTCAGTCGCAAAGATGTCCTGCGTGCCGTTACGGTCGAAATCGGCGGCGGTCTGGCTTACGGCAGGGAAGCCACGCGTATTGGTTAGCGCGTTCGCCGCGTAGGTTGAATCATCACTGCTGGAATAGGACTGTCCGTTAGCAATGATATTCCACAGGCCGCTGCTGTTCATGCCGACGGTCATGGTCGAGTTATCGCTGTTGCCCGCCGTGGTGGCCCAGCTGGTATTCACCGTGGTGGTATCAATCACCAGGCTGCCGCTCGCCGTCCCGGTGGTATTGCCGTTACCCGCGCTGCTCTTCACCTGTGCCGTTACGTTATAGCTGGCAACGCTCAGTGCATCGCTGTCCGGGATCTGCAGATACCAGGTGTTGTGATCCGGGTCGACCACCACCGCGCCGCCCGTCTGCGACGTGTAGGTTTTACCGTTCACATTCACCACCAGGTACTCGCCGTTCACCAGATCAGCGGAGACCGTTCCGCTGACAATCGGCGTGGTATCCGATGTTGTCTGCGCGGTAATTGCCGCCGTGGTGGTCGGGATACTGGTATCGACGTTCAGTACAAACCCGTCCGATTCCGTATAGTTACCGGCTTTATCGGTTACCCGCAGGATATACGTATGATTGCCATCGCTCAGGCCGTTATCCTGGAAGGACCAGCTTGCGCTACCGTTCATCGTGACCTGGCCCAGCAGGATCCCGTCACGATAAAGCTGCACAATCTCACCGTCATCCGGTGCGCGGTTCAGCGTTCCGTTGATCAGCGGCGAGCTGTCATCCGTCGCCATCGTGCTGCCAAAGGAGCCCTGACGCTCACCTTCGCCATCGGTATAGCTCACCACGGTGCCCACGGTGGTTGGCGGCGTGGTATCCACCGTCACCACCTGCGATGAGGTTGAGCCCACGTTGCCCGCCTGGTCGATAATCCGCACCTGATAGGTGTAATCACCGTCAGCCAGATCGCGGGTATCGGTGTAGCTCCAGCGCTGGTTGGTTACCGTTGCATCTGTCCAGGTATTCCCGCCGTCCAGGCTAATCTGCACGCGTTCATCATTGGCCAGCGTGCTGCCAAGCGAGCCGTTGAGCGTAAGCGTGGTGTCCATGGTGATGAAATCAGTGCCGGACTGCCCGGTATCTTCACTGATGCTGTCAATGGTGATGCCGTGCTGAGGCGCGTGGGTATCAACCGTGACCGTCTGCGACGTGGTTGCCCCGACGTTACCGGCCAGATCGACCACCCGCACCTGATAGTTATAGCTACCGTCGGCCAGGGTACGCGCGTCGTTATAGCTCCACTGTGTGCCATTCACCGTCGCGTTAACCCAGGTGGTGCCGCCATCCATACTGACCTGAACATACTCGCCCGCACCGGGTTGCGCCCCCAGCGTCCCGTTCAGGGTGTATGACGTTGAACTGGTCAGGAAGTCGTTGTTGTCAAAGCCGGTATCCACGGTGATGTTATCCACGGTCACCGTAATCGCCGCATCCGGGGCGACCGTATCGACAGTCACCTGCTGATGGGCACTGGATCCCACGTTACCTGCGGCATCCACCACGCGCACATAATAGTCATAGGTGGCATTACCCAGCGTGCGGCCATCCACGTAGTACCAGCTGTTGCCGGTGACAATCACGTTCTGCCAGGTCACGCCACCATCGATGCTGATTTGCGCATATTCGCCGTCAGCCAGCGTCGCGCCGAGCGAGCCATGCAGCGTTAGCGAGGTATCATGGGTGATAAAGTCGCTGCTGCTCAGGCCGGTGTCATCGCTGATGCTGTCAATGGCGATGGTTTTACTGGCATCGGGTGCCACGGTATCAATGGTAACCACCTGGCTGGTGGTGGCGCTGATATTGCCCGCATCGTCAATCACGCGAAGCTGATAGTTATAATCGCCGTCCGTCAGCGTGCGGGTATCAACCCAGGTCCAGCTCAGTCCGCTGACGCTGACATCCGTCCAGGTTACGCCGCCGTCGAGGCTGATCTGCGCGTGATCGCCACTCCCCAGCGCCGCACCGAGCGTCCCTTTCAGGCTGATCTGGTTATCGCTGGTGATAAAGTCGCTGCCAGACAAACCGGTATCCTGACTGACGGAATCGACCGTAATGGTCGTCGCCGCAGGCGCGGTGAGATCCACCACCACGTTCTGGCTGTCCGTTGCCCCTACGTTACCCGCGTTATCAATCACGCGGACCTGGTACTGATACGTACCGTCCGTCAGGGTGCGGCCATCGGTGTAGCGCCAGGTGGTGCCCGTGACGGCCAGGTCAATCCAGCTCGCCCCGCCGTCCACGCTGATCTGCGCTTTCTCGTTATTGCCGAGCTGCGCGGTCAATGAACCGTTAACAATAATCTGGCTGTCGTTGGTGATGAAATCACTCGCGCTCAGCCCGGTATCGTTTTGCAGGGCGTCGATACTGATCCCCATTGACGGCGCGGTCAGATCCACGGTCACGGTGTGATCGTCGCTGGCAGTGTTACCGATGGTATTACTCACCTGGGCATGGATCACATACGATCCTCCGTCTGCCAGCGCGGTCACGTCTGCACTGCCTACGGTATAGTTCCAGCTACCGTCAGCCTGCACGGTTGTGGTGTAGGTTTTGCCGTTCAGGGTGATGGTCACCGTCTGGCCCGCAGGCGCGTCGGTGGTACCACTGACCACCAGAGGGATACCATGTTCAGCGGCGCTGACGATATCGTCCTGCGCAAAGGTGTGGATAGTTATGCTCGGGACATCACCGTTTAGCGTCACGTCGTGCGTCGCGCTGCCCGAGTTACCGGCCTTATCGTTCACCGTCGCCGTTAGGGTGTAATTCCCGTCGCTCAGGCCGAGGAAATCATGCCCCGGCACAAAGACCGACCACGAGCCGTCCGCCCCCACGGTCGCCTGATAGCGGTGATCGTTGAAGGAAACCGTCACCGTCTGGCCCTGCTCCGCCGTGGTGGTGCCGCTGATGGTCTGGCCTGCCAGCTGCTCGGCGTTATTGACAATATCGTCATCCGCCACAGTGCCGATGGTTACGGTTGGCGCCACGGTATCCACCGTCAGGGTGTGAGTGGTCTGTCCGCTGTTACCCGCTTTATCGTTGACTGAAGCGGTCAGCGTCAGCGCCCCTTCATTCAGGGCCGCCAGGTCGGCGGCCGGCACATCCAGCGTCCACGTACCATCGTTCGCCACCGTTGCGCTGTAGGTTTTACCCCCCAGCGTTACGGTAACGGTCTGCCCGGCTTCCGCGCTGGTAGAACCGTGAACGGTCAGCGGCTGCTGTGCTTCCGCTGCATTTAACACGTCGTCGCCAGAGAGCGTATTCACACCGATCACCGGCGCGGTGGTATCCACGCTGATGCCGTGCGTTGCCGACGCGCTGTTGCCCGCGCTGTCCTGGGCAGCAACGGAGACAGGATAATGTCCGCCATCGGTCAATGCGCCCACATCAGCAGCCGGCACGGTAGTCGTCCAGGAGCCGTCACTCTGAATGGTGGCGGTGTAGCTTTTGCCGTTCAGGGTTACCGTGACCTGCGTCCCGCTGGCAAACTGCGCGCTCGAGCCGTTAATCACCAGCGAGGTGCCTGCTTCTGCCGCGTTGATCACGTCGTCGCCGGCAATGGTATTCACAGTCAGCGCCACCGAGGCCGTGTTGACCACCACATCATGGGTCTTCGTGCTGCTGTTGCCCGCACTGTCGGTAATGGTTGCGCTGAGGGTCGCAGTGCCGTCAGCCAGCGAGGAAATTACGCTGGCCGGTACGCCCACGCTCCAGTTGCCGCTCGCATCCACCGTTGTCGTGTACTGATGAGACCCGACGGTAATCACCAGCCTGTCGCCGACGTTTGCACCGGTTGCACTACCGCTGACGATCTGCGCCTGCGCATGCTCCACGCTGTTGATCACATCATCAACGGCGACCGCGTTAAAGCTGATAACCGGTGGCGTGGTGTCAAGGGTAATGGCTTTAGCCGCACTGCCTGGGTTACCGGCCGCATCGCTCACGCTAACCTGTACGGTGTAGCCGTTGTCGGCCATCGCAGTCAGGTCGGCCCCGGGCACATTCACACTCCATGTGCCGCCTGCCTGAACCTGCGCGGTGTACTGCTTATTGCCGAGCGTTACGGTGACCGTCTGACCCGCTTCTGCCGTGGTGGTGCCGGTGATGGCCACACCTGCAGACGCTTCGCTGGCGTTGATCACGTTGTCGCCGGCAACCGTATCAATCGTCACGGCAGGCGCGGTCGCATCGACGCTGTATTCGCGCCCTGCTGAGGCGCTGTTGCCGTTCACGTTGGTGACGCTCACCTGTACGCTGGCATCGCCCTCTTTCAGACCGGCCAGGTCAGCAGACGGTACCGTCGCCATCCAGTTACCGCTGGCATCAACGGTGGCCGTGTAGTGCTTGCCGCCAAAGGTGATGCTGACGGTCTGGTTGGCTTCCACGTTGCTGGTGGTGCCGGAAAGCAGGAGATCTGCCCCTTTCTCCGCCGCGTTAATCACATCGTCAACGGCAATGGTATCAATGCTGATGGCGACGGTCGCCAGATCAACAGTGACGTCATGGCTGATGGTCACCGGATTGCCCGTGGTGCTTTGGCCTGCAACGGTAACGGTTACCGTTCCTGCCGGCAGCGCGCTTACATCCGTCGCCGGAATAGCCGCGTTCCAGGTCCCGTCAGCCAGTACGGACGCCGCATAGGTTTTGCCGTTCACCGTTACCGTAAGCATGGTCCCCGCTGCCAGCCCATCGCTGGAGCCGCTGACAATCAGGTTCTGACCATGCTCAATGCTGTTGATCACATCGTCGCCTGCCACGGTATCGACTCGCAGGCCCGGCAGGCTGGCATCGATGGAGATATCACGCTCGCCGGAACCGGTATTGCCGTGTCCGTTGGTAACCGTTGCGGTGACGGTCAGGTCGCCATTACCCAGCGCGGTCAGCACGGACTGCGGGACATCAACCGACCAGCTCAGATCGCTCTGTACCGTTGTGGTGTAGGTATTGCCACCGACAGAGACCGTCACGGTGTTACCCGCTTCGGCGTTCACCACTTTCCCGCCGATCGTCTGGCCTGCCGCCACTTCCGCTGCATTGATCACGTTGTCACCGGCCACGGTGTTGATGATGACGGTCGGCAGCGCGGTGTCGACCTGCAGGTTCGCCGTATTGCTGACGCTGTTACCCACGGTGTTCGTCGCGGTTGCGCTCAGGGTGTAGTTCGCCTCACCCAGCGCGGCCAGATCCGCTGCCGGTACCGTCAGGCTCCAGCCGCCGTCCGCCGCGGTTGTTGCCGTGTACTGTTTACCGTTCAGGGTCACGGTGACCAGGGTACCTTCCGCAAGGTTGGCGCTGGTACCGCTGACGCTCAGATCCTGACCTTTCTCCACCGCGTTGAGTACGTTGTCGCCGCTCAGGGTATCGAAGCCCACGGAAGGCAGCCCGGTATCGACGGTCACGTTATGGGTGCCGGATCCGGTATTGCCCGCGGCATCGGTGACGCTGACGCTGACCGTCACGGTGCCGTCGCTGAGGCCTGAAATCACGTTCGCCGGAACGCCGACGCTCCAGTTACCCGCGGCGTCCAGCACGGTGGTGTAGGTCTGGCCGCCAACGGTCACGGTGACTTTATCGCCCGCCGCCGCGCCGATGGCGGAGCCGCTGACGATCTGCGCCTGTGCATGCTCAGCCACGTTAATCACGTCGTCGCCCGCCACGGTGTTGATGGTCACGACCGGCACCGTCACGTCGACCGTCAGGTTATGATCCACCGAGGCCGGGTTACCCGCCTTGTCACTGACGGCGGCCGTTACGGTCACGCTGCCGTCCGTAAGCGCCGCCAGGTCGGCTGCCGGAACGTCCAGCGTCCAGTTGCCGTCTGCGCCCACGGTAGTGATGTAGTCCTTCCCGTTCAGGCTTACGGTGACCGTCTGACCCGCTTCAGCGGTGCTGGTACCGGACACCGTCAGGTCAGCTTTCGCTTCGGTCGCATTCAGGATGTCGTCAGCCGCCAGGGTGTTAATCGTTACGGACGGCGCGGTGGTATCCACGCTGTACTCGCGGCCCGCAGACGCGCTGTTGCCGTTGACGTTGGTGACGCTCACCTGCACGCTGGCATCGCCCTCTTTCAGACCGGCCAGGTCGGCAGACGGCACCGTCGCCGTCCATTTGCCGTCAGCATCCACCGACGCCGTATAGGTTTTACCGCCGAAGAGGATGCTGACGGTCTGATTCTCCTCCACGTTGGAGGTGGTGCCAGAGAGCACCAGGTCCGCGCCCTTCTCAGCCGCGTTAATCACATCATCCGTGGCAATGGCGTCAATCCCGATGGCGACCGCCGCAAGGTCCACCGTCACATTGTGGCTAATAGACACCGGCGTACCGGCGCTGTTCTGCCCCTCAACGGTGACAGCTACCGTGCCTGCCGCCAGCGCGCCAACATCGGCCGCCGGAATAGCCGCACTCCAGGTGCCGTCAGCCAGCACGGTGGCCGGATAGATTTTATTATTTACCGTTACGGTCAGTGCGGTCCCTGCCGCCAGTCCTTCGCTGGTGCCGGTCACGATCAGGTTCTGACCATGTTCGATGCTGTTGATCACATCGTCACCCGCCACGGTATCCACGCGCAGGCCCGGCAGGCTGGCGTCGATGGTGATATCGCGCTCGCCGGTGCCGCTGTTGCCCACGCCGTTAGTCACGCTGGCGGTGACGGTCAGTTCGCCGTTACCCAGTGCGGTTAACACGGACTGCGGTACGTTGACGGACCAGGTCAGGTCATCCTGCACCGTGGCGGTCAGGGTGTTACCGCCGAGGGTCACGGTGACGGTGTTGCCTGCTTCGGCATTCACCACGGTACCGCTGAGAGTCTGGCCGGTCGCCAGTTCCGCGGTATTAATAATATCGTCGCCAGCCACGGTGTTGATGGTGACACCCGGCAGGACAGACTCCACGTTCACGGTGTGAGTCACGCTGGTACTGTTGCCAACAGCATCGGTTGCAGACGCCGTGAGGGTGTAGATCGCTTCACCCAGTGCGCCGACCTGATCCGCCGGTACGGTAGCCGTCCACAGCCCGTTATCATCCACCGTCGCGCTGTAGGCTTTGCCGTTCAGCATCACGGTGACGATCGCGCCCGCCGCCAGACCTGACGCGGTGCCGGTGAGGGTGAGATCCTGCGTTTTCTCGGTGCTATTGATGACATCGTCGTCTGAAACGGTGTCAATGGTCAGCACCGGAGCGGTAAGGTTGACGGCCACGTCGTGAGTCGCACTGTTGCTGTTGCCCGCTTTATCGGTCAGGGTCGCGGTGATGGTGTGATCCCCGGCGGCCAGAGCATTGACGTCGACCGCAGGCACTCCCACGCTCCAGTTGCCCGCGGCATCCAGCGTGGCGGTGTAAGATTTATTATTGATGGTGACGGTGACCACATCACCCGCTGCCGCGCCGGTGACAGACCCGGAGACAATCAACGCCTGCGCGTGCTCAACGCTGTTGATGACGTCGTCATCCGAAACGGTGTGAATGGTCAACTGTGGCACCGTGATATCCACCAGCACGTCACGATCCACCGAGGCCGGGTTACCCGCTTTGTCGGATACCGCCGCGGTGATGGTGTAGTTTCCGTCGATAATGCCGCTCAGGTCGGTTGACGGTACGCTCAGGCTCCAGCTGCCATCCGCCTGCACGGTGGTGGTGTAATCCTTGCCGTTCAGCGTAACGGTCACGGTCTGACCCGCTTCCGCGTTCGTGATGCCGTTAACCACCAAATCCTGCTGCGCTTCAGACGCATTAATGATGTTGTTGTCGCTGACAATGTCGATAGAGACCGTCGGCGCGGTCGTATCCACGCTGTATTCACGGCCCGCTGACGCGCTGTTGCCGTTCACGTTGGTGACGCTCACCTGCACGCTGGCATCGCCCTCCTTCAGGCTGCCTAAATCAGCAGAAGGCACGGTAGCGGTCCAGTTACCGCTGGCATCCACGGTCGCGGTGTAAGACTTGCCGCCGAAGGTGATATACACGGTCTGGTTGGCTTCGACGTGGGTGGTGGTACCCGACAGGACCAGATCCGCGCCTTTTTCCGCCGCGTTGATCACGTCGTCGGTGGCAATCGCGTTGACGCTGATCGCCACCGCGGCCAGATCGACCGTGACGTCATGCGCGATCGTCACCGGGTTTCCTGCGGTGCTCTGACCCTCAACGGTTACCGTCACCTTGCCTGCGTTCAGCGCGCTGACGTCGGCTGCCGGGATCGCTGCCGTCCAGGTCCCGTCTGCCAGAACCGTCGCCGCATAGGTTTTACCATTGACGGTCACCGTCAACGCGGAGCCGGTTTTCAGCCCATCACTGGAGCCGCTAATAATCAGGTTTTGACCATGCTCGATGCTGTTAATCACATCGTCGCCCGCCACGGTATCGACCCGCAGACCCGGCAGGTTGGCATCAATGGTGATGTCGCGGCTGCCGGAGCCGGTATTGCCGTGACCGTTAGTGACGCTTGCCGTCACGGTCAAATCGCCGTTGCCAATGGCCTTTAAGACTTCAGGCGGCACATTGACCGACCAGCTCAGATCATCCTCAACGGTGGCGGTCCAGGTGTTGCCCCCCATTGAAATCGTGACAGCGTCACCGCTTGCGGCACCGCTGACTTTTCCGCTCAGGGTCTGTCCCGCAGTCACTTCCGCCGCATTGATGACATCATCAATGGCGACAGCGTTAATGGTCACCACCGGTAGCGCACTGTCGACACTGTCTCTTATACACATCTGACGCTGCCGACGACTCCTTACGTGTAGAT
>ENA-OZKH01000578-OZKH01000578.1-human-gut-metagenome-genome-assembly--contig:-NODE-578-length-13664-cov-11.353810_pt1 | contig 13664 bp, 9 predicted proteins | sample MGYA00244180_ERZ653758 | MGnify/ENA primary metagenome ERZ653758 (study PRJEB26926, sample SAMN06165252) | human gut metagenome | biome: ENVO:00009003; feature: ENVO:2100002; material: ENVO:00002003...
GCGTCAGATGTGTATAAGAGACAGACACAATACTGCTCTTATAATTTTAAAGGGTATAGTTTTAAAAGCTATGGAGAAACAACAATATGAAAAACAATAATCCGCCTGCCCTCGGGCAGAAAGAAAACGCAAAGCACGGAGAAGTATTTTTCCCCGTTCAAAAATATATAACAAGACTTGCAGCAGATTACCCTGTCATCACTACACACTGGCACGATGAGGCAGAGCTCACACTGATTACAAAGGGCTCATGCACCTATCAGATTGATTTGCTCGAATATGAAGCAAAGGAAGGCGATATCATCTTTATCCCGCCACTGCTGCTGCATTCCATTTCAATAAGGGACTGCGACGAATTTTACTCGGAAACGTATGTATTCCATATCAATTTTTTAGGTGGAAACAATACCGATATATGCTCTTCAAGATATCTGACTCCGCTAATCAACCATGAGTTCGCCATGCCTTACCTGATTGCACCGAAGCATCCAGCATATTCATCCCTTTGCAAATGCTTCATGCGCATAACAAAGCTATACTCCAGTCAGGAATTCGGCTATGAGCTGGCTCTAAAGGCATTTCTGCTTCAGGCAATATTTCTATTGCTGCAATACAGTGAAAAAAATGCTGATTTCGGTGTCAACACATCCTCCGATAAGCTCAAAAATGTGCTCGATTACATCGAGGTGCACTATGCCGAAAGCATCCAGGTTTCAGAGCTTGCCGGGCTTTGCTATTTCAGTGAATACCACTTCATGCGTTTCTTCAAAAAACACATGAACATGACCTGCGTGCAGTATATCAACAATGTGCGTCTTGAAAAATCCGTGGAACAGTTCGAGCACGGCAACACCTCAATTTTAGATGTCTCACTGTCTGTCGGATTTCACAATCTGAGCTATTTTCACAGGGCATTTAAAAAGAGGTATCATATGACACCTCTTTCCTTTATCAAAAGCCTTGAATAACTATTTATTTGCACGCAATCACTCTGAGTATATACTCATATGACCTCTTTGCAGAGGATATGGAAAGCCTCTCCTCAGTCGTATGGATATCATACATGTCAGGTCCCATTGATATGCAGTCGAGTCCTTCAATCTTGCCGCTTAAAAGTCCGCACTCGACACCGGCATGAATAGCCTCAACTGTAGGCTTTTTGCCATACATCTCCTCAAAAATCCGTACCATATCCTCGCGGAGCTTTGAATCCTTCTTGTACTCCCATGCAGGATAATCTCCCTCAAATGTAACCTCTGCCGCAAAAGCGCCTGCTATGCAGACAAGCTGGTTCTTAAGGCTTTTTTTAGCCACACCGACAGAGCTTCTGACTGCGTATCTTAAAGTAACAGCAGCATCGTCTGATTTTAAAACTCCCAGATTAAGTGAAGTCTCAACAAGCTTATCGATTTCCCGGCTCATTCTGATGATGCCGTTTGGCAGTGCCTCGATAAGTGCGATAACCCTTGCGCTGTCCTTTGCACTTATAGCTGACTCACTACAGTCAGTCTCCTCTGACACAGTAAGCTTAAGGTCAGGATCAGATGCCTTAAACTCCTCCGCAATCTCAGCTGCTGCCTGTTCTATCGAAGCCTTCACTGCCGCAGCCTCATCAGGTGCTACAATAATCTGTGCAGTACACTCTCTTGGAATGGCATTATCCTTTCTGCCGCCATCTATAGAAGCTATAGCTACAGGTGCCGATGCGTCGCGAAGCAGTCTGGACATAAGAATATTGGCATTGCCCCTTCCCTTATCAATCTCTGAGCCTGAGTGTCCGCCGGTGAGACCTGATAAGCTCACAGTAAGCTTTGTTCCGCTCACTGTCTCTCTCTCTACAGGCAGCTTCACATCGGCTCTGCATCCACCGGCACAGCTTGCGAGCATCACGCCCTCCTCCTCGCTGTCCATATTAAGAAGCTTCTTTCCCTTAAGCATAGACACATCGATGCCTGTAGCACCCTCCATGCCGACCTCCTCGCATACAGTGCATACAAACTCAAGGCGTGGATGTGACAGGCTGTCATCGTCCAAAATAGCAAGCGCATATGCCACCGCGATACCGTCATCTCCACCGAGTGTAGTGCCCTTTGCCGAGATAAAATCACCATCTATCAAAAGGTCCAGGCCTTCCTCGTCCATATCCTTATCACAGTCAGGTGCCTTCTCGCAAACCATATCCATGTGTCCCTGCAGTATGATTGGCTCCACATCCTCATATCCTTCTGATGCTTCCTTTATGATTATCACATTGTGAAGCTCATCCTGGTAATGCTCAAGGCCTCTTGCCTTTGCAAACTCCACCAGATAATTACTGATTTTCTCTTCCTTGTATGATGGATGAGGAATACTGCATATATCCTCGAAAAACGAAAAAACGTTCTTTGGCTCTAAATCTGTTAATACTCTCATTTTACTCTCCTTAAAAAAAGTCTGCCGACGAATCCGCCGACAGACATATTATAACACAATCCGGTATTTAATTGTATATGTATTATAAGTGTTGTGAAATACATTTCTTTACACTAAAGGCTTAATCTCGTCATCCAGCGTACTCCTAAGCTCTGCAAAAAACTTAGCATAGTACTTGAATTTAGGTAAAGCGTGTTCCACTGTATTTTTGTACTCAGGATAATTAATAGATGCCTTTATTGCGCTCTCATTAGGGATAATCCCATTGCGGTAATGTGTTGCCGCATACATTACATCATCCTTGTCTGCATGCCATAGCAAGCAGAAATTACTCACAACCTGTTCTATACATTCATGTTTCATATTTTCAACAATGTTTAGAATTGATTTACCCTTGAACCTGCTCTCATCAAGCTCTATCTCATTAATCAGATGTGACATGATATCTGCAACCTTCGGATTATCCTTACGCAGATCCTCTACATACTGCTTTGCCTCATCAATCTTCTTTTGCTTTTCCTCAGGAGTGATATCACCATCATCCTCAGGATTGACGATATTCTGAATGAGATTGATGATATATTCATAATCAATCCTTGTATTACTGTATGCCATAAGCTCATAATCTGAGTCTATTTCCAGTTCTACCGGCGGATTAACCGGGTCCGGTCCCGGGTCTGGCCCTATCTCACTTTTTATGTTCAGGTAATGACCTGCATAGTCTATATATTCCTGTTCAGTAATTCCATAATCATCAAGCATACTTTCATCATATCTGCTGAAGGATTTAAGCTGTGCAAAAAGTCTGTCAAAGCTCTGAAACATCTTCATGAAATGAAACTTCTCCTCATCTGACATTGACGGAATGTCGTCCGGTATCTGAGCTGCAATTCTAAGTGCCGCAAGCGCCTTTTTAAAAGCAGGCTCCACATCATCCCACTCTGCAATAAGCGGTGTATCCTCTGTACTTCCTGCAGAGTAAAGCTTGACAGCATCATCCACACATTTCTTGAAAAGTACCGGTGCCTGAAAAGTCACAATCTGTCCATACGGCTTTGATTTTTTGTCAAAAATACGATTAGTTCTGGAAAAGGCCTGTATTAAATCGTGAGGTCCCATCGGCTGCCTGTCAATAAAAATTGTCGACATGCATGGCGCATCAAAGCCTGTGAGCAGACGATCCACAACAATAACCAGATCAAGCTGTTCGTTTCTGCTCTTATACTTAGGATCTTTTCTAGAAAGTCGTTTATTTAGATTACTATTGTATGAAGTAATCTGTGAAATATCAAACTTTGTATCAAACATAGCGTTGTAGACATCAAGAGACTGCTTCATCTTCTCCTGATTGACCTGCGAGCCGTCCTCATTTTCAGTCACAGAGTATGTAATGGCAAACTTAGGGAAGTCCGGTAAAACCTGCTTTATGCGTTCATCTATCTTTAATGGCGTTTCTCCGTTTTTCACCCTTGTGAGCAGCTCATAATATTTTTGTGCAATCGAAATAGAACTTGTGGTCAAAAGTCCTTCAAAGGTCTTGCCCTTTCCATTTTGAAACCCCAGCTTATGATATGACTTATTTAAAATAACCTCAAGCACCTTGAGCATATGCGACTCATTTTCATATCGGCTGCTGTCAGTCTCATCCGTCACATCCTTTGGACCATCGTGCTCCACTTGAAATCCCAAAACAGCATTATCATGAATAGCATTCTGGATAGTATATTTGTGCAGACATGCTCCGTATAATTCCTCTGTTGTACGTGGCAAATCCCCCATCAACGGATAAGGATTCTCCGGAAAACGTGGTGTTCCTGTAAAGCCAAACCAGAGTGACTTTCCAAAAAAGCGTTCGATTATTCTCTTGGTAGCCGGAGATACAGCTCTGTGACACTCATCCACCACAAAAGCTATTTTTAATCCTCTTAACCTGTTATACTCAGGTGTGCCCTCCTTCAGACGCTTTGAAATGAGAATCTGCATCTTTTGAATTGTAGTAACAATCATCTGTCTGTCAGACGATTTAAGTTTATTTTTCAAATCAGTCACATTATCAGTATTATCCACATCAATTGAATCATTCTGAGAATATGAACTAAATGACGTATTTGTCTGCTCATCAAGATCTTTCCTGTCTATAAGAAAAATAGCCTTATCCAACGCCGGAATATCCATAAGGAGATTTCTTGTTGCCTTATATGATGTAAGCGTCTTTCCCGAGCCTGTAGTATGCCATACAAATCCCGACTTTCCTGTTCGTGATGCTTCACGAATTGCCTCAATAGCATGTATCTGATATGGTCTAAGCAGAATAAGCCGCTTAGCTTCATTATCTAAAACCGTATATCTTGCAATCATCTCATGTGCCTGTGGAATCTTAAGGACATTTTTTGCAAAATCAATATAATCAGAAACCGGCTGATTGTTCCTGTCAACCCATCCGCTGATAAATTCTTTCTTTAGCTCCGTATCACTTGCTGCAGAAAAATACTTCGTGTCAACACCGTTGCTTATAACAAACATCTGAACAGCCGAAAAAATCCCCCTGAACTGCCCTTCACCAATGTATTTCTTTATCTGATTGAATGCTTCCATATATGAATGCTGTCTGTTTTTCAGCTCAATATGTATCATTGGAAGACCGTTTATCATCAAGGTCACATCAAATCTACGGTCTCTTGATGCGGCATCCTCATCATCCTTCAATACACTGTACTGATTTATAACCTCATACACACTGCTGCCACCTGCAATATGCTCATGATTCATCACAACCAGATGAAGCTTCTTAGTATCACGCTGTACATGCACCATGACCTTGCCGTTTTCGCCTACCAGCCACTCTCCAGCCTTATAAAATGTTGAAAACTGCAACTGATTCTTTACCTGCTCAAACTCTGAATCAGAAAGTGGCTCACCATCCAGCCTGTCCTTATTGTTCTGCTCTAAAATATATTTAAAATTGTTCCATAAATCCGCTTCTGTCTTTAAATCTGGTCTGTACGTCCACTGCGAATCCCCATATATCAACTGCTCAATCAATTTCTGCTCTATTAACGATTCCAACTCCGGCATGATAATTTCTCCTTCTTCAAAACCAAAACACTAACTATATTTATTATAGCAAATATAGGCATAAAATACCACAAAATTACTTATATCAAAATCAGCGTAAGCATATTGTTTAAAAAGCTACATTACAGTCCTGACAAAGTCCTCATTACCAGATCCACATCCTTATTTTCCAGTTCCTGAATGATATGCAGATATGTTTTCTGCGTTGTTGTCATACTCGCATGCCCCAATCTGCGCGCCACACTGGCTATAGAAACACCGGCAAACAAAAGCAACGACGCATGCGTATGTCTAAGTCCGTGAATGGAAATCTCCGATATCCCACAGGCCTTACAGTGTCTGGTGAGAGCATCATTGACGGTTGAATTATAAATCTTTTCCTCTCCTACAAATATAGGCTCGTCCTCCGGCAACCCTTTTATCAGCTCAGAAAACTTTACTACTATCTGCCAGTCAATCTGAATCTTTCTCACAGATGACTTATTCTTCGTCGGTAGAAAACCGCCCTTACCCTTATAATCCCACGTCTTACTTATAGAAAGAGTTTGCCTTCCAAAATCAAAATCCTTCGGTGTGATAGCAAGCGCCTCTGAAAAACGCATCCCTGTCTTTGCTACAAGCAAAATAAACCAGTCCCAGTTCGGCTCTTCCTTTATATCCAGATCAGCTATCAAAGTATGCAACTCAAACTGATTGAGATATTTAATCTTTTTCTCACGTGGTGTCTTACCCTTGATGATAGCCTTTCTGGTCGGATCACGCTCTATCAGCCCCTCATCCACCGCGTCCATTACCGCACCCTTTAGCTGATGATGGAAGTCAAGTGTTGTCTGTCTCTCATGCTCCTTTGCGTAATCATTTAGTATCTTCTGATACGCGGTCCTTGTCAGCTCACAAACCTTAAGCTCCGGAGCCAGCTTCTCCACCCACTTTTGAGTCATCCTGTACTTTGCCATAGTGGCTTCACGAATTGCATCTTTCTTATACACTTCTATCCACTGTGCGTAATAGTTGTAAAATAATGCATCCTTGCTCATATCCTCTAGCATACGCTACCTCCTTTATTAGTACTGCTTACGCTGATGTAACCATAATTAGGCTTGTTTTGTTTGAGGTTGGTTCATGTTTGATTCGTTGTCAAATTTATGGTAACCATTATATAGATACGATGTTACTTACGATAAAAAACAGTTTATAAAAGCATGTTCAGATATAATTTGTGCTGGCGCTGGTGAAGAGTGATGAGGTGGTCGAGGCTATCAAAATATTCTCCAATTTTAATTTGCTCTTCAATGCTTGGAAGTTTTATTTCATATTTCAGCATATCAGATATTTTTAAAACTCTATTTCTTCCAGCTCCGCCAGGAGATGACAATTCAAGATGTTCTCGAAATTTTTTATCAAGCATTAAATATTTAAAAAAATGTGGTTTTAATTTAGGATTAAATGAAAACTGCGGAAACCTGTGAGATACAAGCTTTCCAGCGTCATTATTATCTGTTATAGCAACTGCATGTTCCCAGGCAAATGTGATGTTAAGAATAAATTTATCTGCAGCTACTCTATACATTTTTGCAGTATCCAATTCTTTACCTGGTTCCACAAAACTATGGAACGTTCCCTTAGCATGACTTCGAATACCGACCCTTTCATATCCATCATGTGGTGTTTCTACAGGATCTTCATATTTTTCTAAAAGTTCACTAAGCTTACGCTGTTCCCAATCGTAAGTAAACCCATCAAATCTAATTTCTGGAACTTTTGCTCCATTTTGAGGAAACATTTTTTGAAGCATATATTTTTTCAATTTTTTTGTCTGTTCACACTTTCGCTGGTGAAGAGTGATGAGGTGGTCGAGGGTGGAAAAATAACGCCCAACCATAGTTTGTTCTTCTAAATTGGGAATAGGAATAGATACCTCCATAACCTTATTCTTTGAAATATTGTATCTCGAAATTCCCTGTGCTAAAAATTTCATTTCTTTTCTAAAAGAATCTGCTCGCAAAACATATGCTAGATAATCTAAATCAAATTTCTCTGTTGGTCTGTATCCAAAGCAAAAGCTGTTAAGATAGATATTATCTTTATTTTCAGGCATTACACAGGACATCCCTACTTCTTCTGGCGTTTCTGAAGATGTAGTAAAAAATACATCTCCCTTCTTGACACGATTTTGTTTAGCATCTATTTCTACAGCTTCTGTCATTTCAAGATTCGCTACAGGGTTAGAAAACACATTCATATAAGTTATAAACTGTGCATCTCCATGTCCAAAATCCTCTTTTGTTTTTCCTGACAATCCAGTGAAGGTTGACCCCATATCACCCAACTTACGCTGTTCCCAATCCTTAGTATACCCTTTAAATCTAATCTTTGGATTTTCCATACAAATCACCCCTCAATCATATCAATATAACGATTTAACGATACCATTATATTTTCATCGGACGATGTCAGGTCTTTTAACAAATTCACAAACTCACCTTCGACCTTTCCTATCTCGTCATCGGTTTTTTTCATATCCTCGAGCAGACCATTTATATCGACTTCCTCTTCCTTTTCAAAATTGTCTACATATCGCGGTATGTTTAGGTTGAAATCATTCTTTTCAATATCATCAAAGCTTGCCAGATAGGATTCTTTGTCTACAGTTTCTCTTCTGTTATACAAATCCATAACTTCATCAATATGCTCGTCTGACATTTCGTTTTGTTTTTTGCCCTTAATGAACTTCTTTGACGCATCAATAAACAGTACATCTCTGCCATCTCTATGCTTTTTAAGTACAACAATGCATGTAGGAATAGACGTATTATAAAATAAATTAGCCGGCAATCCTATAACCGCATATATGTTTCCTGAACGAAGGAGCTTTTCTCTTATTTTTCCCTCTGCTGCACCTCTGAAAAGCACTCCATGTGGCAAAACGATGGCCATTGTTCCATTGCTTTTCAGATGATAAAGTCCATGAAGTAAAAATGCATAATCAGCCTTTGATTTTGGCGCCAAAACACCATATTCTGAAAATCTTTCGTCCTGTAAAAATCCTGATGCAGCACTCCATTTTGCAGAATACGGTGGATTCATAAGTACCATGTGAAAGTCAGTTTCCTCACCAGTTGGCCAGTCTGCATCAAGAGTATCTCCATGATGCAGATTCTGATTCTCCGCAGCTACATTATGCAGGAACATATTCATCCTCGCCAGATTATATGTAGACATGTTCAGTTCCTGTCCATAATACTTTATATAGTTTGTATCACCTTTATAGTATCTCTTTGCGTTAAGAAGCAGCGAACCTGAGCCCATACATGGATCATAGATTGACAAACCTTTCACATTCTCCTGTCCTGTTATTGCTATTCTAGTAAGAATTTTTGATACTGCCTGTGGTGTATAGAATTCTCCCGCCTTCTTACCGGTCTCTGACGCAAACTGTCCTATCAGATATTCATATGCATCTCCAAGTATTTCACCATCGGAATTGAGCAAATCCGCCTGGTCTATTACTTTTATCAGTTCTGCAATTGTATCACTTTGTTTCTGGTCTCCCGCTCCAAGCCTGCTTGAATACAAATCAATGTCGGAAAACAAATCCACAAACAACTCTCCGCTCTGCTCAATATTATTGAATGCTTTCTGTAATTGCTCACGATTAAAACAATTATTCCTTGCATCCTCTGCAAAACATGTATATGTAAGCTCAGGCTCAATTACATATTTACGATCCTGCTTTAATTCATCAAGCAAATCATTGGCATATTCACCCTTCAGCTCATTTTTATATGCCTCAAGTGCCACCTTGAGCGATTCCGGCTTCTCATCATTTATCAAATCATATACTCTTATCAAAAATGAATCTGATAGGTATTTATAGAATACAATTCCCAAAAGATAATTCTTATATTCGTTCGCGTCCATTTTAGAACGAAGTACATCAGCGCCACTCCAAAGTACACTGATTAAATCCTTACTATTTTCCTGTTCCGCCATTAATTGCTTCCTCCGAAATTCTATAATCTTTTGCTTTAATATTACACTCCACTTACCTCTTCTGTAAGCTTCCTAACCTTACCTGCATCCGCACACTGATAGCAGTTTTTCATCGCTTCATCATACGAAAAATCCACTGCATTGCCCGCTGCTGTCACATCACACTTCCATGAGCCACACGAGCTGTGTACCTGCGTAATCCCCGTGTATTCGATAAGTGCTCTCACATTGGTATCATTCACGCCGCTTCCTGCCAGAATCGTAATATCTTTTCCATATTGATTTTGAAGATGCTTAAGCTGTTTTCTGCCATCCCATACATTTACTGCTCCACCGCTTGTGAGGATACGATCTGCGCCAAGCCTAATAAGCTTCTCCGCTGCACTATCCTGGTTATCTGTGCAGTCAAAGGCGCGGTGAAACACAGCTTCCCTGCCACACTCATGAATGAGCTCTATCATTTCCTTCGTGCGCTTTTTGTCAAGCATTTTTTCCTCTGTCAGAAATCCAAACGCAATACCGTCTGCTCCATGCTCTAAAAGAATTTTTGCATCCATAAGCATAGTGTCGTATTCTTCATCAGAATAGCAAAATCCACCGCCCCTCGGCCGAACCATTGCCACTACCGGTATATTGCAGTTCTCCTTTGCATATATTAAATTGGCGAGTGTAGGTGTCAGCCCTCCCATATATAGGGCACTGTTCAGTTCAACCCTGTCTGCACCATTTTCATATGCTGTTTTCACATCCGAAAAGCTGCCACAGCAGATTTCAAGCATCGGTTTCATCATACTTTCCCACTCTTTCCGCTAAAATAAGGCTTAACCTTCACACAATACATGTGTGACCGACAATAATTACATAAAACAGTTTTACGATAATCAATATTCATTGACCACAATCTCGAATACTCCGTCCTCATTAATTTTTAACCTCAATGACTTAACATATTTATTGTAAAAATCCTTCATTTCTCGCTCTGTCGATGTAATTTTAGTCCTCTCGTATATCTGTCTTGTCATCTCCCAGCCATTCTTTCCGACAATATCATTTGTCAGATTTTTCAATTCATTTATCATGACTTTTTTCTTTAAATCACTTGCATTTCCTGTATAGAAATCGTCTATTGAACAGTGAAAAATACATCGTTTTGTAAGTGCATCCTTGATTGACTGTCCGCACTTGCTATATTCGTACATCACGAGGAAATGAGCATCCTTTACAGATGAAATAAGTCCCCAGTAATCCGAATCACTTGAGCACAAAATAAACGAGTCTATGTTGTCCTTATAATATGCCTCACACACTCCCGCAGTCATCTTTATATCAACAAGCGACTTCCGGTCTGTCACACGCTCCACCTCCTCATGGAATACAGGGATATGTATGAATTTTTCCAGCCAGTCCCATCCACAGGATGTATGATAATCATCATAGAGTATAATTTTTTCTATTTTGGACATTTGCTCAGAATTTAAGTTTTTTAATACTCCATACAGCTTGTATACATCAGAATTTTCACAATCCACAACTATCACAACACGCATGCTTTCACGGATAAACTCATATATATTTTCCTTTGTATCTTCCACTGCATCCCTGTATTTTGAACCGTCATTGAAATAATCACCATGCTGTCTGTATATTGTCTTTAATATACGTCCATCGGAATTGAGCAGATTTCCCCTGCCATCCGGGCGCCAGTGAATGTACATCCCGTATGGATACTCTTTTCTGTGCTCTTTATAGACAGTAAACTCTGCCTTTAGCTTCTTTGGCTTTTCATAATCCGCTATGACAAACAAATCCCTGATATACTCCCATTTTACCCAGTCTGGGAAAAGCTTTTTGCATGCATCCACGTGCTCATTTATCAGCTTGTTAATATGTACGCAATACTTGTCAGCCGATGAATTATACAATATAATATGCACTTCCCAGCTCTCAAGCTTATTTATATTCTCTGCATCAAACCACTCCATCCTGTTTATATTACCCAGATTATATTTTATTTCATTGTCTGTTTTTTTATAGTTGCGCAGCAGACCTGTACGCGCCTTACACAGATATCTGAGTATCCTCGCATTTTTATTTTCTCTTAAGCTGTTTAAAAGCTCCACATACTCATCACTGCACATATGATCAAGTATCTCATTTCTGACACCTATAAGATACGACAGAATCGTCACAAGCTCATATTTCTGTACTGTTTTATATTCCTTTTCCTCTGTAAATTCAGAATCCAACGCATATGCTTCTTCATCTGTTTCTTGTATCACATCATTAACTTCATCAATATCTGATTTATTTATTTCAATATCTGCCAACTCTATTCCCCCTTCATTTTCAAGATATATTAAAATTATATCATATGTTGCACTCTTTGTATTGTTAACATTTACTTAAAATCCGGATTATTTGCCATTTTCTCATACTCATGCTACAATACCTTTATCCGGATTAATGGTGATTATTATCAGACACTTTTTAGTAGACAGCGAAAATGTCAACGACAACTGGCTGATGCTGTTTGATATGGCAGATGAGGATGATGAAATCGTAGTTTTTTACACAAAAAAATCACCTCACATGTCATACATGTCAGTCATCAGACTTATTGAAAACAACAAAATAAATATACGATTTGAGGAATGCTATGAGGGCACAAACGCCCTTGATTTTCAGCTGGTATCCTATATGGGTTATCTGATGGGATGCGGCGGTGCCTGCAGTGAAAACGAATGTGATGCTGCGTCAGCCGAGACCGGTGCTGATGAATACATCATAATGAGCAACGACACAGGCTATGACCCTGCTGTAAGGTTCTGGAAAGATAAGGGATACGCTGTACGCAGATTCAATGTGAATTTCTGCAAACAGGCTGTCCAGAGAAGGAAAAACATCAAGTATCAGGTAGTAGCAGATATTCCATCCAAGGAAGATACTACCAATACCAATATCAATACCGATACTGATACTGATGCTATCACTTCAAAGTCTTATAATCTGAGTGAACTTTTCGATGGCAATCATAGCAGCTATACAGACAGTGAACCGTTAAGTGATGAGCTTGCAACTAACGATGACTTATCATCAAGTGATAAGCTTATGACTAATGATGACTTACCATTCACTGACGAACAGACACCTCATAACGGTTCTGGTAACAGCTCAAATAAAAACGAAGCAGATGAGGCTAAATCCTCAACGGACAGCATTGATACATCAGATATTTCTGAAGTATCGGCAGTATCCGAAGACTTCGACCATTTTGAGGTAGATTCTTTCCTAAACTGCATGGGAAAAGACAATCTGCTCAAGCTTCATGAGACGCTGGTTCATGTTTATGGTATGAAACAGGGTCAGACAATTTATAAAACCATAAAAGACAAATCCTACTCTTTTACGCCTGAAAAGCTCACGCGTAAAAAGAAGGTAGAGCGTTTTACAGGTATAATTTTCGCACACAGTGATATTAATGATCCCGGAAATTTTGTTGATTTTCTTGAAAAAAACAAGAATAAAACAAAGAATCTCAATGGCATAAGATCTGCCATCACAAAGAGCTATGGTGAGACAGATGGTCTGAAATATTACAGCCTTTTCAAGCCATATTTCAAAATTATATCTGCACTGAAATAACGCCCTTTATTTTACAACAGAAAGGTAATCCGGATAAAACAATTGAGGCACGGAATTAATACTCCGTGCCTCAATTATAGAAAGAGCAGGTATTACAACCTGCTCTTTCTATATTATATAACGTGCGTGAGAGGGCGCTGGAAGTCCGGTGGACTTCCGCTTAGCGCCGACCGCAACGAAGTGTAGAACGAACCCTGGGGTTCGAATCGTCCGCGGACGATTTGTAGTATAGAAAGAGCAGGTATTACAACCTGCTCTTTCTATACTATATAACGTGCGTGAGAGGATTCGAACCCCCGACACCTTGGTCCGTAGCCAAGTGCTCTATCCAGCTGAGCTACACACACATATTTTATTTACTCATTCATTATAACACTCTTGTCAAGTGTTTTGAATGAATGCCGCAGACCGGAATCGAACCGGTACTGTATCACTACAACAGGATTTTAAGTCCTGCGCGTCTGCCAGTTCCGCCACTGCGGCATGAATGGGACCTACAGGGCTCGAACCTGTGACCCTCTGCTTGTAAGGCAGATGCTCTC
>ENA-OZKH01000590-OZKH01000590.1-human-gut-metagenome-genome-assembly--contig:-NODE-590-length-13481-cov-5.788917_pt1 | contig 13481 bp, 10 predicted proteins | sample MGYA00244180_ERZ653758 | MGnify/ENA primary metagenome ERZ653758 (study PRJEB26926, sample SAMN06165252) | human gut metagenome | biome: ENVO:00009003; feature: ENVO:2100002; material: ENVO:00002003...
TCTACACGTAAGGAGTCGTCGGCAGCGTCAGATGTGTATAAGAGACAGATTTTAAAATGTGCGGCATTTCCATTCCTTACATCTGCCAGGAAACCAACGGTAAATTTTTATTCCGGTAAAAACAGTTTTGTGGAGTTGTTTCCGTCAGAAGCGGAATTATCGCTGCCATCACTGCTGCTTCCATCTGAACTTGTCTCAGAGGAAGTTTCGCTCTCGGAAGAAGTCTCACTTTCAGAGGAAGCGGTTGTATTTCCATCTGAGCCGGATGTACTGTTTGCATCGGAATTATCTCCGGAAATGCTGTTTCCGATCTGATTGCTCAGTTCTTTGACTTTTTCTTCGATTCTGGTCTTCTCACTGTCTTCGGCCGGTGTTGGCTGATAGTTGTTGAATGTGCTGTCGGAAGAAATCGTGCAAGGAATGATGGAATTCGTTGTTTGGGTCAGCTCTTTGCCTGCACTGAAAGTAAAGGTCGGCTGGAAAATAACGGTATCCATGTCGTCCGAGTACATATTTGCACCATCGCAGAAGTTTCCCAGGCTGTAGAAGATCGTTCTTCCATTATAAACTTCCATACCCTGCAGAACGTGAGGATGATGTCCGACTACCAGATCTGCCCCTGCATCAATCGCTGCGTGTGCCAGTGTTGTCTGGTCGCTGTCTGGTGTTGTCTCGCCGTTCGCTCCCCAGTGGAAATTTACGATGATCAGGTTTGCACCCTGTTCTTTTACTGCATTGATATCATTTGTCAGCTGTGTCCTGCACTCACTTACCTGTTTGTCAATGGCAGATATACCGACAAGTCCGACCTTGATGCCTTTGATCTCAAGAACAGAGGTATCGTCGTTGCCAAAAGTCGTGATCCCTGCGTCTTTCAGAGTGGTCTGTGTTTCGGTCAGACCGGCGGTTCCGTAATCTTCGGTGTGATCGTTGGCAAGGTTGACAGCCTCGATCGAACTGTTAGAGAGTGCGGAAACATAGGAAGGATCTCCTTTATAAACATCGCTCTTGCTGGCTGAATTCTCAGCGGTTGTCAGTGCACCTTCCAGATTGATAATGGAAAGATCATCCCCTTCCAGGTAAGATTTCACATTCTGGAAGAAATAATCAATACCATATACGGACTGATAAGCATCAAAATTGTTGTACTGGTCAGAATCCGGAGCAGAGCCAAGAGTGCAGTCACCCATCAGGCTGATCGTGATGCTTGTCTCAGCAGCAAGTGTTTCTTTCGGTGTGGCAGACTCGGTTCCGGTCTCGGACTGAGCTTCGGTTGATAACGTTTCTTTTTCTGCTTTTTTGTGTTCACTGACTGGCGGTATTTTATCAAAAGCCAGCAGTAAAAAAATCAGGGCGGCACAGGCGAAAACACCGAAAAAAGCGATGTTTAGGTACAGCTGCTGCTGTTTGTTACTGCCCCTGTCAGCATTGTGGTTTAATTTGTTTTTATCCATGACTTTGCCCCTTCTGAAAACTTAGTAACTCCCATGGCTGGTTGCTCTATGGTGATTATAGAGGAAAAACAAGAAAAAGTAAACCGTGAAAAAAGAGTGAAAGCAGTTCTTTTTACAAAAGAGCAGAGATTCTTCTTTGATGCCATGAAAAAAGTAATGGGGGTTAAAACAGGAAGGCAGTAGAAAATATACAGGTGTCTTGACACGTGCAAAGACCAGTAGTATAATGTCGCTCATGGCAAAACAAATCCGTGACAGGAAAGAGGTATAAGAAAATGAATGAATATTATGATGCCATTATTGTAGGTACCGGAGCGGCAGGTCTTTACTGTGCCCTGAATCTTCCAAAAAGAAAAAAAATTCTGATGCTTACAAAGCAGGGGGCGGATCTGTCAGATTCGTTTCTGGCACAGGGCGGTATCTGCATGCTGCGTGGTGAAGATGATTATGAGGACTATTTTGAAGACACCATGCGTGCAGGGCATTATGAAAATAATAAAAGAGCGGTCAATCTGATGATCCGAAGCTCCAACGATATCATTCGTGATCTGCTGTGGAGAAATGTAGATTTTGTGCGTGCAGAGGATGGCGAGCTTGCATTTACAAGAGAAGGTGCACACTCCAGACCAAGAATCCTCTTCCATGAGGACATTACCGGAAAAGAGATTACGCAGACGCTTCTGGATCAGGTAAAGACAAAAGAAAATATTGAAATCTGTGAGTATATGACGATGGTAGATATCATATCGAAAGACAATATCTGCGGCGGTGTGATTGCAATGGATGCAAAAAATAATGTTTATCCGATCCGTTCCCAGTTTGTTGTGCTGGCATGCGGTGGTATCGGAGGTCTTTTCCAGAATTCTACCAACTATCCGCATATTGCCGGAGACGGACTTGGTATTGCAATGAAACATCAGGTGAAATTAGAGCATCTGGATTACATACAGATCCATCCGACAACTTTATTTTCACATAAACCGGGAAGACGTTTCCTGATTTCAGAATCTGTCCGTGGCGAAGGTGCACTTCTTTATGACAAAAACGGTCAGCGTTTTACGAATGAACTGCAGCCAAGGGATCTGCTCAGTCAGGCGATTTTTGAGCAGATGGAAAAGGACGGTACTGATTTTGTCTGGGAAGATATGCGTCCGCTGGGTGAAAAAACGATCATGCAGCATTTCCCGAACATTTATCAGCACTGTATTGAGGAAGGATTTGATCCGAGAAAAGAGCCGATTCCGGTTGTTCCGGCACAGCACTATTTTATGGGAGGTATCCAGGCAGATTTAAGCAGCCGGACTTCCATGCGTGGACTCTATGCCTGCGGTGAGACAAGCTGCAATGGTGTCCATGGAAAGAACCGTCTGGCAAGCAATTCGCTTCTGGAATCTCTGGTCTTTGCAAGACGGGCAGCAGATGATATGATATTTGGAGAAACACCGGAGATGTGCAGACCGGACCGACTGGATCTGAATCAATATGAAGACCAGAATGTAATTTTGGAAGGGTATCATAAACAAGTGTTGAATGAGATAGAGAGGATGAAAAAAGCAAATGAATAGTATAACTATGAAAATGCAGGCGGATCAGCTGATCCGTATGGCACTGCAGGAAGATATCACAAGTGAAGACGTTTCTACAAATGCAGTTATGCCGACTGAGGTAAAAGGAACGGTAGATCTGATCGCAAAAGAAGACGGAATTATCGCCGGACTGGATGTCTATGCAAGAGTTTTTCAGATGTTGGATGAGAAAACGGAAATTGATTTTAAATGCAAAGACGGTGATGAGGTAAAAAAAGGTGAGCTGATGGCAACGCTTACCGGAGACATCCGTGTACTCTTATCCGGAGAACGTGTGGCACTGAATTATCTGCAGAGAATGAGCGGAATTGCCACTTATACAAGACAGGTCGCAAAACTTCTGGAAGGAAGCAAAGTAACACTTCTGGATACCAGAAAAACGACGCCAAACTGCCGTGTATTTGAAAAATATGCAGTGCGTGTGGGCGGAGGATGCAACCACAGATACAACTTATCAGACGGTGTACTTCTGAAAGATAATCACATCGGTGCAGCCGGAAGCATCACAAAAGCAATCACAATGGCAAAAGAATATGCTCCGTTTGTACGCAAAATCGAGATTGAAGTAGAAACCCTGGAGCAGGTAAAAGAAGCGGTGGAGGCCGGAGCAGATATTATCATGCTCGACAACATGACACCGGAAGTGATGAAACAGGCTGTGGAACTGATCGATGGAAGAGCACAGACGGAATGCTCCGGAAACATTACAAAAGAAAATATTGCACGCATCCGTGAAATCGGAGTTGATTTCGTATCCAGCGGAGCGTTGACACACTCTGCTCCGATTCTGGACATTTCCATGAAGAACCTTCATGCAGTCTGAAAGGAGCCGGGACTATGAATACTGCGGAAAGACGAAATGAAATTTTAAACCTTCTTCAGAATGCAGATGCACCGGTTGCTGCAAGAAAACTGGCGAGCCAGTTTGGAGTCAGCCGCCAGGTGATCGTGCAGGATATGGCAGTGATTCGTGCAGCGACTCCGGGAATTTTATCAACAACAAGAGGATATGTGATACAGCAGGACAGCAGCTGCGTCCGTGAATTTAAAGTTCGTCATGAATCGGATCAGACAGCAGAAGAAATGAATCTGATCGTGGACTGTGGCGGCAGGATCTGCAATATCAGTATCAGCCACAGAGTCTATGGAAGAGTCAGTGCAGAAATGGATATCAGGTCAAGACAGGATGTAAATGAATTTATTACCGCATTGAACAACAGTAATTCCAGTGCACTGAGTAATGCAACATCCGGTTATCACTATCATCTGGTTGAAGCAGCAAGCGAAGAGAGACTGGATTTGATTGAAGAACAACTGAAAAAAGCAGGACTCTTGGCACCGCTTCAGCCATGGGAGCAGAATACAAAACAGGAAGGAAACGAAGAATGACAATAGCAGAAATTCAGCAGGAGATCCTGCGTATGAAAAAAGAACAGGATGTATGTATTCTGGCTCATGCTTATCAAGGTCAGGAAATTCTGGAAGTAGCAGATTATATGGGAGATTCTTACGGACTGAGCGTACAGGCATCCAAAAGCAAATGCAGCGGCGTGATCATGTGCGGTGTGCGTTTTATGGCCGAGACCTGTAAAATTTTAAGCCCGGATAAAAAAGTATGGCTGCCAAACCCTGCAGCCGGATGCCCGATGGCAGAACAGCTTGATCTGGAAGGTCTTCGCACCTTAAAAGCAGAATATCCGGACTATACGGTTGTGGCGTATATTAATACAACATCAGAACTCAAGACAGAATGTGATGTATGCGTGACTTCTTCTTCAGCAGTGGAAATCTGCAGTCATCTGGAAAACGACAAAATCCTGTTTATTCCAGATCCGAACCTGGGACGCTATGTAGCGGAACAGCTTCCGGAAAAAACCTTTGCTTTTTATAAAGGTGGCTGCCCGCGTCATATCGTAGTCAGTGCAAAAGACGTCGAAAAAGCAAGGGCAGATCACCCGGATGCACTGCTTCTGGTCCATCCGGAATGCCGTCAGGAAGTTGTCGAAAAAGCAGATTATGTCGGATCTACCACAGGGATCATGGATTTTGCAAAGAAATCCGATAAAGAAGAATTTATCATCGGAACAGAGAACAGCATTGTAGAACACCTTCAGTTTGCCTGTCCGGATAAAAAATTCTATCCGCTGGCAGTTCCGCTCACCTGCATGAACATGAAGATCACAACACTTATGGATGTCTATAACTGCCTGAAAGGAAGAGGCGGCGAAGAGATCCACCTTCCGCAGAACGTGCTCGAAGGAGCAGGAAGATGTATCAACCGCATGGTAGAGCTTGGTGGCTGATGGGGTAAAATCCGAAGTAAAACTTGACAAAACAGCGGATTCACGATATAGTAACTTAGACCACGCAGCCGGGGAGATAGCGGTGCCCTGTACCTGCAATCCGCTACAGCAGGGGTGATACCAATCCGAGGGTTTTTAGCTGCAAAGCTGCCTTCTATAAGTGGTGATGACGTTTGGGTCTCGTGCAACAGAAATCTGTGAACCGTGTCAGGGCAGGAATGCAGCAGCACTAAGCAGAACCTTTTGTGTGACGCGAGGGTGCCTGGATTGAGCTAACTGTAGGAGTAACGTTTGTGGCGGAAGTTCAAAGTGCGGTGCGTGGTAAAAAAATGCAAGCAAATAAAATAAGAAAAAATTCATGATTATATAAAAAAGACATACAAAACAGAAAAATCCTGCGATGTATGTCTTTTTATTATGCCAACACCTGATCGGCTGATAAAATTGCAAAGCCTCACATACGTTCGGTCTGGATACGACCCGGGTAAGAGAAAATTTAGCGGATTGCGTTTACAAGTGCCTTAATATAAGAAGGATCTGTTCCGCAGCATCCGCCGACCATGGAGGCCCCAAGGTCAACAAGACGTTTCATACTTTTGCCGAAATATTCCGGTGTCATATCATAAACAGCAATTCCCTGATCGTTGATCGTCGGCATACCGGCATTTGGTTTGGCGATGACCGGAACAGAGAGACTGCCGGCAAGATTCTGGATAATATTTTCGAGCTGATCAGGGCCTGTAGAACAATTGATACCGACCGCATCTGCACCCATCTCTTCGAGCATCGGTGCTGTCTCGAAAATATTTCCGCCAAAGAAAAGACTGCCGTCAGCCTGCATGGTCAGAGAACAGAGAATCGGAAGGTCGCAGACAGCATGTGCGGCATCAATCACTGCCATGGTTTCGTCTGCACCGATCATCGTCTCAGCGATCAGCAGATCCACGCCTGCATCCACCAGAGCGGTGATCTGTTCCTCATAGGCAGAAAGAAGCTCATCGTATTCTGCATCCATTTTGCTGGTCGTGGTGATATCTCCGGCGATCAGAGCCTTTCCCTGTACGGCTTCTTTTGAGAGAGCAACAAGGGCGTGGTTATAATGATCTACCTGATCAGAAAGACCGTGATTTGCCAGAGAGATGCGGTTTGCAGCGAAAGTAGGAGCATAGATGATCTGAGATCCTGCTTCTGCATAGGCTCTCTGAAGCTGGATGATCGTATCCGGATGTTCCAGAACCCATTTTTCGGTACATACGCCTTTTGGCATACCGGCTTTCATGAGATTAGAGCCGGTCGCACCGTCCAGAATTACAGGTCCATGTTCAAAAAGTTTCTTAAAATCCTGTTTCTGCATAGATTTTCCTCCATTATACAAAAAAAGCACTGTGAATAGAACGAGCCGTACAGTACTTTTTTGTATAAACTTATATTAATTTGAATAGTTAGCGGAGACGGAGGGATTTGAACCCTCGTGCCCCGGAGGACAACCTGATTTCGAGTCAGGCGCGTTACGGCCACTTCGCTACGTCTCCATGCGAATACGCATTTCATTATAAATGCAGCGGAAAAAATAGTCAAGCCGGAAAAAGAACAGAGAATGTATTTTTGTATGAAAAAAGTGCATAAACTGTGATAAATAAAAGCACAATGGTGAAAACTATAATATGAATAATCTCTGGATGGGAATGATACTGCTTGGGATCGTCTATGGGGCAGTCACGGGAAATATGCAGGCAGTGACAGATGCGGCATTTGCATCGGCAAAAGATGCCGTGACGCTGTGCATCACCATGACCGGAATGATGGCACTCTGGGTTGGCGTGATGGAGATAGCCAGAGGAGCCGGGCTGATCAGAAAATGGTCCGAAAAATTAAAGCCGTTTATCCATTTTCTTTTCCCGGGGATTCCAAAAGGACATAAGGTACAGGAATATATCGCGGCAAATATGATCGCAAATATTCTCGGGCTTGGATCAGCGGCAACGCCGGCGGGATTAAAAGCGATGGAAGAACTGGCAGAAATAAAAAAAGAAAAAGGTCTGCCCGAAGAAGTCGCAAGCAATGAGATGTGTACCTTCCTGATCTTAAATATTTCTTCCCTTCAGCTGATACCGGTCAGCGTGATCGCCTATCGCAGTCAGTACGGAAGCAGCAATCCCTCTGCCATCACCGGAGCGGCTATCGCAGCAACGCTGGTAAGCACGGCAACGGCGGTTATTTTCTGCAAAATAAAAGAAAAAATGACAAAAGATACTTTTTGACAGTGTTATCCTGTAATAACAATCTTGAAAAAACAGGATGATTATAATATACTTAGAACCAAGGGTTAAAAGGAAAGCAGATAACTGCACTTCAGAAAACAACGGAGATAGCATATGAAGAAAAGAAATTTTCTCTCATGTCTTCTTATCATCGCCATAGTACTTGCAACCATTTCTCCGACTGTTCTGTTTGCGGCAGAAGATATTGCCCAGGATGAACAGGTGTATGATGAGACGTACACAGAAGAGACGGAGGAATATGTAGAAGAAACTCCAGAGGCATATGATTGGACGATAGAGACAAACGAATTGAAAAAATGGCCCCAGGGTCCCCGGGTAGAAGCAGAAGGTGCAACTGTCATGGATCTGGATACAGGGGCATTTCTTTACAGCAAAAACGCAGAAGCAAAACTGTATCCGGCGAGCATCACCAAGATCATGACGATGCTGGTCGCCCTGGAACACATCAGTGACAGTGACCTGGATACAAAAGTGAAAGCATCTGAGAGTGCACTTGCTCCGATCGACTCGGACAGCAGCCAGATCTGGCTGTCCGTCGGGGAGAAGATCACAGTCCGTTCTGCCCTGTATGCGATCATGCTGGCATCTGCAAACGATGCGGCAAATGTGATCGCAGAGTACGTCGGCGGATCGATGGACAATTTTGTGAAGATGATGAATGACAAGGCAAAAGAGCTTGGCTGCGTCAACACCCACTTTGTCAATCCGCATGGTCTGCACAACAAAAAACATTATACCTGTGCCCACGATATGGCACTGATTGCTCAGGCAGCCTTTCAGATTCCGCTGTTCCGGAAAATAACAAAAACAGTCGAATACAAAATCCCGAAAACAAAATATATGAAAGAAGACCGCTGGCTGGTCAATCACCAGAAAATGCTCTATGAAGACGGTGAGTTTACTTACAAAGACTGCGAGGGCGGCAAGACGGGATTTACGGACGAAGCGTGGAACACGCTCGTTACTTATGCAAAGAAAGACGGCAAGACGCTGGTGTGTGTTGAGCTTCGTGTCAATGGTTCCTGGAAAACCTTTCATGAATCTGCGGAACTTTTAGATTACGGGTTCGACAAATTCCGCCACGAAGAGGTCGATGCGGCTCTTAATACGACAACACTCGGACAGCTGGCAGGTATCTGTCATTTCGGCACAGCATCCGTTCTGGATCAGAAAGAAGCCGGTATCCGGGCGGTCGAAGGGAAAAGTACTGTAAGCGTTACGATCCCGAAAAAACTAAAAACGGACAAGCTGAAGCGAGGTTTCTGTGACGGAAACAAGATTGTTTACAGTTATCAGGGCTGGGAAGTCGGAGAGGAAACCTTAAAGTTTAACAATCCGGCATTTGAGGTGACAAAGACAGAAATTTCAGATGCGACACTGCAGGGTCAGACAGACACAAATGGCAGTGAGACAGGGACAGCGGGAAGTACAGAAGCACCGGAAAAAGATGCATCCGGCAGCAAAGGGTTCGAAGAGAAAGTTGATGAATTTATGGATAATATAACATTTGGATTCCTGAATATATGGACATCCTTCAACGGTTGGGTAGATCAGCATGAAATGCTGTCTGCGACGGTAGGGATGATCCTGATCCTGCTTATGATCCCGCTTATCGTCATCGCTTACATGCGTGACAAAAACGATAAGCTGGCAAGGAAAGAACGCGAGCAGGACAAAGAACAGCGAAGAAAGATAGAAGAAAATATAGACAGCAAATCTTTCCAGGAGATCGAGTCAGAGATTCGTTCAGAACTTGAGAAAGAGGAACGCAGAAAGCGAGAAGCCGAAGAAGAAGAGAAGCGATTACGGGAAATGGAAGAGCTGATCGACCGGCAGAAAGCAAAAGAAGCACAGGAAACAAAAGAAACAAAAGAAACAAAAGAAATAAAACCAACAGAAAAACCCGAAGAAGAGATCCTGCCGGCAGAACAGCCAAAAACAGAGGATCTGAAAAAAGAAGAGGAGGATTAAAAAGAGTATGAACTGGGTAGCACCGATCAAGGATGATACAACACTTGAAAAATTTAAACAGAAATTAAGAGAGGTAGATGACAAGTACTATATTTTATTTGAGATAGGAGTGGGGACCGGTCTGCAGCTTCAGGAGATCCTGAAATTCCGTAACAAAGACATCAGGGATAAAGACAGCATTGAAGCAAGTATCGGAACAAAAAATATCAAACGTACTTTTCAGATTCCGCAGGAACTCAAAGAGATCATCAGCCAGTATACAGAAGGCAAAGATCCGGAGGCTTATCTGATCCTCGGACATTCCGGTTCACCGGCACCGCTTTCCAGAGAACAGGCTTACCGCGTATTTAAAAACGTCGGAAAGAGCATGGGACTGAATGCGATCGGTGCACAGACGATGCGTAAAACCTTTGCATGGAGATATTACAAAGAGACAAACGATATTTACTATATCCAGAATCTTCTGAACCATGCATCACCATCGATCACTTACCGTTATATCGGAGAAAAACCAAACGTAGAAGTTGTTCTGAAAAAGATGACCCCGGAAGAAAATGAGAGAAGCCGTTACATGCTCTACAAAGACAATGCAGGAAAGAACCGTATCCATGCACTGACAGAAGAGCTGATACATATCGAAAGAGAGCTGGATAATCCGACCAATAATGACGCTTTCTACGGCAGAGTAGACTGTCTGCTCGCTGAGCTGGAAGAGCTGATGGATAACTTCAAGAACACAAAATAAAAACAGGAGAAAAAATATGGCAAAGCTCTCCCTTAGGCATGTCAGCAAACGGTATCCAAATGGATTTTGGGCGGTAAAAGATTTTAATCTCGAAATGGAAGACGGAGAGTTTGTGATACTTACCGGTTCTCCGAAATGCGGAAAATCCACCGTTCTTCGTATGATCGCCGGAGCAGAAGATGTGACGGAAGGCATCCTGGAACTGGACGGAAAACCGATCAATGATGTCGAACCAAAAGATCGGGAGATTGCCATGGTTTTTCAGTATTACAGTCTGTATAAAAATATGACCGTTTACGATAATCTTTCGTTTGGAATGAAACTGAAAAAATGTTCCACGGAGCAGATCGAAGCGGCTGTAAAAGAAGCAGCAGATATGCTGGGACTGGAAGAACTGTTAAACCGCAGGCTGAAGATTCTCTCAGAAGGACAGAAAAAGAGGGTGGCTCTTGGCAGGGCGATCATCCGCAAACCCAAACTTTTTCTGTTTGATGAGCCTTTAAATGGTCTGGACGAAAAAGTTCAGGTTCAGATCCGGACAGAAATAGAAAAATTACATGAAAGATACGGCACAACCATACTTTATGCTGCACATGATAAAGATGAAGCAAAGAAGTTTGATGCCGAAAACAATCGCATCTTGCTTTTTTAGCCGGATGCGATTATACTTTACCTATGCGGGCAAAAGACAGAATTCTGCCCGTTTCGTGAATAAGATTTCAATTTTCAGGAGGTAGAACATGGTCAAGTTATATGACGGCGGGGTTTATCTGGTAAACGGCACCGAGATCGTGGAAGATAACCATGATGCAGAAGCAATACTGAAACAAAAAATGGGCGATGGTGTTCCTTCAAAAGCAGAGGCTGCGAAGAATACAATCGCTTATAATATATTACGGGAACATAACACATCCGGTAATATGGATAAATTAAAGATTAAGTTCGACAAACTGACATCTCACGATATCACATTTGTAGGAATCATTCAGACAGCAAGAGCGTCAGGACTGGAGAAATTCCCGATCCCTTATGTACTGACAAACTGCCATAACAGCCTCTGTGCAGTAGGCGGAACGATCAACGAGGACGACCATATGTTCGGACTTACCTGTGCGAAAAAATACGGTGGAATCTATGTACCGCCTCATCAGGCAGTTATCCATCAGTTCGCAAGAGAAATGCTGGCAGGCGGCGGAAAGATGATCCTCGGATCAGACTCCCACACACGTTACGGTGCACTGGGAACCATGGCGATGGGCGAAGGCGGACCGGAGCTTGTAAAACAGCTGCTCTCCAAAACTTACGATATCAATATGCCGGGTGTGGTAGCGATTTATCTGGACGGTGAGCCGATGAAAGGTGTCGGTCCTCAGGACGTTGCTCTGGCGATCATCGGAGCTGTCTTTGAAAATGGCTATGTAAAGAATAAAGTCATGGAATTTGTCGGACCGGGCGTAGAGAAACTGAGTGCAGATTTCCGTATCGGTGTGGATGTTATGACAACCGAAACGACCTGCCTGTCCTCCATCTGGAGAACCGATGATGACAAGATCAGAGATTTCTATGATATCCATGGCAGAAGTGAAGATTATAAAGCACTGAATCCGGGTGCAGTTACATACTATGACGGCATGGTTTATGTAAACTTAAGCGAGATCCGTCCGATGATCGCGATGCCGTTCCATCCAAGCAACACCTACACCATCGACGAGCTGAATGCAAACCTGATGGATATTCTGGACGATGTAGAGAAAAAAGCAAAAGTCAGCCTTGGTGGAGCAGTAGAATATTCTCTGAAAGATAAAGTACATAACGGCAAACTCTATGTAGAGCAGGGAATCATCGCAGGATGTGCAGGCGGCGGATTTGAAAACATCTGTGCGGCAGCCGATATCCTGAAAGGTTCCAACATCGGAGCAGATGCCTTTACGTTAAGCGTATACCCGGCAAGTACTCCGATCTATGTAGAATTGGCAAGAAACGGCAGACTGGCAGATCTGATGGCAGCAGGTGCGATCGTGAAGACAGCATTCTGCGGACCATGTTTCGGAGCAGGTGATACACCGGCAAACAATGCCCTGAGTATCCGTCACTCTACACGTAACTTCCCGAACCGTGAAGGAAGCAAACTGCAGAATGGCCAGATTTCTTCCGTAGCACTGATGGATGCACGTTCCATCGCAGCTACTGCAGCAAACAAAGGATACCTGACTGCGGCTACCGATGTGGACGTAGATTTCAGCAATCCAAAATATTACTTCGACAGCTCTATTTACGCAAACCGTGTATTCGACAGCAAGGGCGTGGCAGATCCGGATCAGGAGATCCAGTTTGGCCCGAACATCAAAGACTGGCCGGAAATGGCACCGCTGGCAGAAAATATGGTATTGAAAGTCGTATCCGAGATCCACGATCCGGTTACCACAACCGACGAGCTGATCCCATCCGGAGAGACATCTTCCTACCGTTCCAACCCGCTTGGACTGGCAGAATTTGCACTCTCCAGAAAAGATCCGGCATATGTAGGACGTGCAAAAGAAGTACAGAAAGCAGAAAAAGCCCGCGAAGCCGGAAACTGTCCATGTGAAGCTTTTGATGAACTCAAACCGGTCTGGGATGAGATCAAAAAAGCATATCCGGATATGAACAGTGAAAATACCTGTATCGGAAGCACGATCTTCGCAGTAAAACCGGGAGATGGTTCCGCACGTGAGCAGGCTGCATCCTGTCAGAAAGTACTGGGCGGCTGGGCAAACATCGCAAACGAATATGCGACAAAGAGATACCGCTCCAACCTGATCAACTGGGGTATGCTTCCATTTATCATTGACAAAGGGGAGCTTCCGTTTGCAAACGGCGATTACCTGTTTATCCCGAACGTAAAACAGGCAGTCAAAGACAAAGCAAAAGAAATGAAAGCTTATGTTGTCGGAGATGGATTAAAAGAAATCACCCTGAAAATGGATGAGCTGACGGATGATGAAAGAACGATTATCCTCAAAGGATGTCTGATCAACTACTACAGAGATTCTTCAGAAGAATAAAAAATAAAGAGGTTAAGATTAAAAAGGTGTCATACGAATTCGTACTTCTGTCTCTTATACACATCTGACGCTGCCGACGACTCCTTACGTGTAGAT
>ENA-OZKH01000610-OZKH01000610.1-human-gut-metagenome-genome-assembly--contig:-NODE-610-length-13194-cov-5.882183_pt1 | contig 13194 bp, 10 predicted proteins | sample MGYA00244180_ERZ653758 | MGnify/ENA primary metagenome ERZ653758 (study PRJEB26926, sample SAMN06165252) | human gut metagenome | biome: ENVO:00009003; feature: ENVO:2100002; material: ENVO:00002003...
GAGATTCCTCTACGTCTCGTGGGCTCGGAGATGTGTATAAGAGACAGGCGTACAGGTAGCCGCACTGCACGTTGCCGCCGATGCCCAGATTGACCGGCAGGTCCAGGAACGGGTAATGATGCCTGCGAAGCAGCTCGGCGCTGCTGTCGGTAGAGCAGTCGTTCACGACGAGAAAATCCACCTCCGGGCATTCCGCACGCAGATTTTCCACCGTATTGACGATGTTATCCTCCTCATTGTAGCACGGGATGATAACAAGAACTTTTTTATCCAAAGGGGTGTACCTCTCAATCGGATAGTTGTCACATATCTTGGCCCCCTCTGCGAGGGTGACTCCCCACTGCGTGGGGAGATGTCGCGTAGCGACAGAGGGGTCCGGCTGCGGAGCAGTCCGCCCGCAGGCGGTGGGGGAGAGAGCTTGCCTTTATCCGAAACTTCGGGCCGCGGCAAGGTTCTCTCCCTCTGCCCCTACGGGGCACCTCCCTCCCAGAGGGAGGCAAGAGAAACGGCTTGTGATTTACAGCTTCTCCAGCGCCGCCTTCACGCGCTTAACGGTCTCCTCTTTCCCCATCATCGCGGCCAGGTCGGTGCCGCCGCCCGGGGTGCGGGACTTGCCGGAGAGGGCGATGCCCAGCGGGAACAGCAGCCAGCCGTTCTTCTTCTCCATGCTCTCGGCCAGCGTCTTGCACGCCTCAAAGATCGCGTCGCGGGTCCAATCGGTTTGTGCCTCCAGCACGGGCAGCAGGGCGGTCAGGGCCTCCTTCGCGGACTCGGGGGTCGTTTTCTGCTTCTTGTTGCGGTACATCTCAGCGTCAATGGGCAGCACGGCGTCAAAGAAGTCGAGCTGCGGCGGGATGTCCTCCAGCACCTCGCAGCGGGGCTGCAGGTTAGCGCAGAGCAGGTCACGGTCAATGCTGCAGTGTACGGCGCTGTCGATGAACGGGTCGGCCAAACGGCGGAACTCCTCAGCGGGCAGGGCACGGATGTAGGCAGCGTTGATGGCACGCAGCTTCAGCGGGTCAAAGATAGCCGGAGACTTGGAAATGCGGGCCGGGTCCCAGATCTTGATCATCTCGTCCAGAGAGAAGATCTCCTGCTCGCCCTCGGGTGCCCAGCCCAGCAGCAGCAGATAGTTCAGCACGGCGGCGGGCAGATAGCCCTTCGCCACGAGGTCCTGATAGCTGGCATCGCCGTTGCGCTTCGACAGCTTGTTCTGCGCGTCCTTCATGACGGGCGGGCAGTGGATGTAGACGGGCTTCTCCCAGCCGAACGCATCGTACAGCAGGTTGTACTTCGGCGTCGAGGACAGATACTCGCTGCCGCGGATGACATGGGTGATGCCCATCAGGTGGTCGTCCACAACGTTGGCAAAGTTGTAGGTGGGCATTCCGTCGGTCTTGATGAGGATCTGGTCGTCCATTTCGCTGTTCTCGACCTCGATGTGGCCGTAGACCACATCGTCAAAGCCGGTCACGCCCTCCTTGGGGATCTTCTGGCGGATGACGTAGGGCTCACCTGCGGCCAGACGCTGCTTGACCTCCTCCTCGGGCAGGTCGCGGCAGCAGCCGTCGTAGTGGGTCATCTCACCGTTGGCGCGCTGTTCGGCGTGCAGTGCCTCCAGCCGCTCCTCGGTGCAGAAGCAGTAGTAGGCCTTGCCCTCTGCCACCAGCTGCTCGGCATACTGCTTGAACATGCCCATCCGCTCGCTCTGAACGTAGGGGCCCACAGGGCCGCCGATGTCCGGGCCCTCGTCCCACAGCAGGCCGGTCTCCCGCAGGGTGTTGTAGATGACATCCACAGCGCCCTCAACGTAACGGCCCTGGTCGGTGTCCTCAATGCGCAGGATGAAGGTGCCGTCCTCGTGCTTGGCCATCAGGTAGGTGTACAGCGCGGTGCGCAGGTTGCCAACGTGCATGTAGCCGGTGGGCGAGGGGGCAAAACGGGTGCGGACTTTATTGCTCGGCATAGAAAAACGCTCCTTTTATATTTACAGGCAAAAAATTGCGGATCGCTACCTTTTAGTTTAATCGCTGTGTGCTGTTTTGTCAACGAATCGGCCGCAGATTTGGCAGAATGGGCGTTTGGAAGCAAAAGAAAAATCTTTTTGTCGAAACTGCACGCAAACATTGACGAATGATTGGAAATTTTGTATACTGAGTGGGAGAGATGGCACAATTTTCCTTTGAAGGCTCTGAAGGAGAGATCAGGGCCGGGAGAAAACGGAAAATGGCTGTCTGAGGTGTAAATGACAAAGGAGAAGAAAAAACTATGAAGAGTACCGGAATCGTCCGCGGCGTTGACGGCCTGGGCCGTATCGTCCTGCCCAAGGAGCTGCGCACCAGCATGAAGCTGGACAACGATGCCAAGCTGGAGATCTTTGTGGAAGGCGATGAGATCATCCTCAAAAAGTACCGTCCCACCGGCAGCTGCGATTTCTGCGGCGAGGTGGACGACAACGCCATCCAGTATGCAGGCTACTGCATCTGTACCTCCTGCCGCAAGAAGATCGGCAACATGAAAAAATAATGCGGAGAAGGAGAGCAGCCCATGAGCCAGATGATCGACTTTACCCTGCCGTCCTGCCAGCCGGGGCGGACGCTCCACGCGTTCCGCTGTGTGCCGGAGGGAGAGGTGCGGGCGGTGCTGCAGCTCTCCCACGGGATGGTGGAGTTCATCGACCGCTATAAGCCGCTGGCCGAGAACCTGGCCGCCCGGGGCATCCTTGTCACCGGCAACGACCACCTGGGCCACGGCGGGTCCATCCGCACCAAAGAGGATTACGGCTACTTCGGCGAACCCGACGGCAACCGCGCCGTGCTGGAGGATCTGCACGCTGTGACGACCCTGACAAAGCAGCTGTATCCCGGCGTGCCCTATTTCCTGCTGGGCCACAGCATGGGCTCATTCTACGCGCGGCAGTACCTCTGTGAGTGGGGCGATGAGCTGGACGGTGCCATCATCATGGGCACCGGCTACCAGCCCAAAGCGCTGGTGCAGCTGGCCAGGACCATCTGCCGGGTGCTGGCCGTGTTCCATGGCTGGCACTACCGCAGCAAACTGGTGGCCAGACTTTCGTTTCTGGGGTACAACAAGGGGTTGGAGGGCCGCACGGCCCACGACTGGCTCAACCGTGACCCGGTGGAGGTGGACCGCTACCGCGCCGACGAGCGCTGTACCTTTATCTTTACCCTGAACGCCTATTACAGCATGTTCAGCGGCATCCTGCGGCTGTACGATCCGGTTCTTCTGGCCCGGGTGCCCAAGGATCTGCCCCTGCTGTTCCTGGCAGGCGATGCCGACCCGGTGGGCGAACAGGGCGCAGGTGTGAAGCGGGCGGTCAAGAGCCTGCTGGATGCTGGTGTGAAGAATATCGAGGTCAAGCTGTACCCCAGTGCCCGGCATGAGCTGCTGGTGGAGCTGAACCGTGAAGAGGTCTTTGCTGACATTGGTGACTGGCTGGAACGCCGGCTGTAAAAACACGAACACGCAAAAACAGAACCGCCGCCCGGAGATTTCGGGCGGCGGTTCTTTGCACACACGATCAAAAAGGAGAATGGAGGAGAGTTTTTGTCAGAGCATGGGGGACAGGGGGATTACTCGCCGCGGACGGCTGCGAAGCCTGCTTCCAGATCGGCGATGATGTCATCGATGTGCTCAGTACCGATGGACAGGCGGATGGTGTTCTGATAGATCTGCTGCTCGGCCAGCTCCTGCTCGTTCAGCTGGCTGTGGGTGGTGGAGGCCGGGTGGATGACCAGGCTCTTCACGTCTGCAACGTTTGCCAGCAGGGAGAAGATCTTCAGGTTGTCAATGAACTTGAAGGCTTCCTCGCGGCCGCCCTTGATGTTGAAGGTAAAGATGGAGGCGCCGCCGTTGGGAAAATACTTCTCGTACAGGGCGTGATCCGGGTGATCGGGCAGAGAGGGGTGGTTGACCTTTTCCACCTGAGGATGGTTTGCCAGGAATTCGACCACCTTCTTGGTGTTCTCCACATGGCGCTCGATGCGCAGGCTCAGGGTCTCGGTGCCCTGCAGCAGCAGGAATGCATTGAACGGGGAGATGGTGGCACCGGTATCGCGCAGCAGGATGGCGCGGATGTAGGTAACGAAGGCAGCAGGGCCTGCGGCATCGGCGAAGGAAACACCGTGATAGCTGGGGTTGGGATCGGCGATGTTGCCGAACTTGCCGCTGGCCTTCCAGTCAAATTTGCCGCTGTCCACGATGATGCCGCCCAGGGTGGTGCCGTGGCCGCCGATGAACTTGGTGGCAGAGTGGACCACGATGTCTGCGCCGTGCTCGATGGGGCGGATCAGGTACGGGGTGCCGAAGGTGTTGTCGATGACCAGCGGCAGGCCGTGCTTGTGGGCAATGGCGGCAATGGCATCAATGTCGGGGATATCGCTGTTGGGGTTGCCCAGGGTCTCCAGATAGACGGCCTTGGTGTTGGGCTGAATGGCGTTCTCCACCTCGGCCAGATCGTGAGCATTGACAAAGGCGGTGGTCACGCCGAACTGGGTCAGGGTGTGCTCCAGCAGGTTGTAGCTGCCGCCGTAGATGGTCTTTTGTGCCACGATGTGGTCACCGGCCTGTGCCAGCGCCTCGATGGTGTAGGTGATGGCGGCAGCGCCGGAAGCAGTGGCCAGAGCAGCCACGCCGCCCTCCAGAGCAGCGATGCGCTTCTCGAACACATCCTGCGTGGAGTTGGTCAGGCGGCCGTAGATGTTGCCTGCATCGGCCAGACCGAAACGGTCAGCGGCGTGCTGGCTGTTGCGGAACACATAGGAAGTGGTCTGGTAGATGGGCACGGCGCGGGAATCGGTTGCGGGATCGGCCTGCTCCTGGCCAACGTGAAGCTGCAGAGTCTCAAATTTATAGTTAGACATAGTAATTAACCTCTCTATCTGTACTTAAAGTATAATTCTGACGCATAAAAAATCCCGGTCACTGACACCATTTCAGTGCACCGGGCAAAATTCGGGTTTAGCGCTTTGGCAGCTTTGCCATCACATTCGCACACACATTCGGTCTGCAGAGGGCAATGCACAGCGCTCGGTCCAATATTCTGCCCGGGTGGTGTACATTCGCCCACAACGGAAGTTCGCGTGGAGCAGGTTTTTCCAGATCAGCGTCATTTTTGTGCCCTCCTTTCAACGATTTTCCCAATCCTCTACGACCCCGGGAAACTTGATCTCAATTTCCCACTAGGTTGGTGGATTTGTTGTCTGGATTATATCCCTATTTACCCAGATTGTCAATAGGTTTATTGCAAAAAAGTTGGAAATTTTGAAATCGTTGACGGCTGGCCCCCGGTGCTGTATACTAAATCTATTCTTTATTCTTGTAAAGGAGGGCGGGCAGATGAGCATTGGGCCAAGTATGCCGCTGCGGCTGGAAAAGCCGGAGGGCATCGACCTTGCACAGGCGGCGCGGTACTTTGGAGCCCGGGGCGGCGCGGACGCGGCTACCCAGGCACTGCTGGAAAAATGCGCCGTGCCGCTGCTGGCGGCAGCCACGCCCCGGGCAGTCTGGCTGGAGGCCGACCCCGACAGCCTGACAGCGGCGGGCATTCTGGCGGGGGAAGATGTGGCAAAGCATCTGGAAGGCTGCACCGCCGCCCTGCTGCTGGCTGTAACGCTTGGCCCAGGTGTGGATGCCCAGATCCGCCGGGCCGGTGTGGGCGATATCGCCGCCGGTGTGGCATCGGATGCGCTGGGCTCCGCGCTGGCCGAACAGGCTGCGGAGGCCGCTGAGGCTGAATTGCGCCAGTGGGCCGCCCGGCAGGGCAAGTATCTGACGGGACGCTATTCCCCGGGCTACGGGGACTGGCCCCTTGCCGTGCAGCCGCTGTTGGCAGCCGCGCTGGACACCGCCCGCCGCGCCGGGCTCTGTGTCACGGAAAACAATCTGATGACCCCCCGCAAGAGCATCACGGCCATTCTGGGGGTCAGCGATTACCCGGTCCGGGGGCATCTGGCAGGATGCGGGCACTGCGTGCTCCGCACCCGGTGCGAATATAGAAAGAGGGGGATCACCTGTGCAAGCGAATGAACTGTTTGACCGGCCCAATACCATCCTGCTGGATGGCGGCATGGGCACCATGCTGCAGGCTGCGGGCCTGAAACTGGGGGCCCGCCCCGAGGAGCTGAACATCACCGACCCGGCGCTCATCGAGAGCATCCATGCCCGGTATGCCGCCGCAGGCAGCCGCATCATCAATGCCAATACCTTTGGCGCTTCCGCCCACAAGCTGGCGGGCAGCGAGTACACGCTGGAGGAGATCATTGCAGCGGGCATTGCCAACTGCAAGCGGGCCTGTGCCCCTTACGGTGCACTGGCTGCGCTGGATGTGGGGCCGCTGGGGGAGCTGCTGGAACCCAACGGCACCCTTGCGTTTGAGGATGCCGTGGCAGAGTATGGCCGCATCGTCCGGGCGGGCGTGGCCGCCGGGGCTGACCTCGTGTTCCTTGAGACCTTTACCGATCTGTATGAGCTGAAGGCCGCCCTGCTGGCCGTCAAGGAGAACAGCAGCCTGCCCGTGCTGGCCAGCATGAGCTTTGAAGCAGGCGGCCGCACCTTTACCGGCTGCACGGTCGAGAGCTTTGCCGCCACCGCCCGGGGCCTGGGGGCCGATGCCGTGGGTATCAACTGCTCTCTTGGCCCCAAGGAGATCTTCCCCATGGCAAAGCGGCTGACCGAGGCCCTGCCCGGCAGCTTCCCGGTGTTCGTCAAGCCCAACGCGGGCCTGCCCCGCGCCGATGGCTCGGGCTACGATATCACCCCGCAGCTCTACGCCATGCAGATGAAGCCCTACCGGGAGCTGGGCCTGTTTGCTGCAGGCGGCTGCTGCGGCACCACCCCGGAGTTTATCCAGCTGCTGAACGGCGTGTTTGCCGATTGCAGGCCGGGCCGCCCTGATCACCCCATGAAGTCGGTGGTGTGCAGCCCCATGGACTGCGTGGATGTGGACGGCATCACGGTGGTGGGTGAGCGCATCAATCCCACCGGCAAAAAGCGGTTCCAGCAGGCCCTGCGGGAAGGGGATATGAACTATGTGCTGGAACAGGCCGTGAGCCAGACCGAGGCCGGGGCCCAGATCCTGGATGTGAACGTGGGTGCGCCCGGTGTGGATGAGCCTGCCCTGATGGAGCAGGTGGTCAAGGCGCTGCAGAGCGTGGTCAGCCTGCCGTTGCAGCTGGATTCCTCCCATGCCGAGGCGCTGGAACGGGGCCTGCGGGTCTACAACGGCAAGCCCATCGTCAACTCGGTGAACGGCGAGGAGGAAAAGCTGAACACCATCCTGCCCCTGTGCAAAAAGTACGGCGCGGCGGTGGTCGGCCTTGCCATTGACGAGCGGGGCATCCTGCCCAAAGCCGAGGACCGCGTGGCCATTGCCCGCCGCATCCGGGACGCGGCACTGGCGGCAGGCATCCCGCAGGAGGACATCTATATCGACTGCCTGACCCTGACGGCCAGCGCCCAGCAGGAGGATGTGCTTGCCACGGTGCAGGCCCTTCACGCCTGCAAGGAGGAGCTGGGGGTGCGCACCATTCTGGGCGTGTCTAACATCAGCTTCGGTCTGCCCTGCCGCTCCTACCTGAACACCACCTTCCTCACCATGGCCATGTATGCCGGGCTTGACCTTGCCATTATGAACCCCTCCAGCGAGGAGATGATGGCGGCGGTCTATGCTTACAACGTTCTGACCAACCGGGACAAGCAGAGCACGAAGTACATTGAGCGGTATGCCAACCGGGTGCCCGCTTCTGCCGCACTGGTGCAGGCCGTGCAGAATGCCCAGACCGCCCCGGCAGCAGGCGAAACACCGGAGGCCGCCGGCCCCTATGCCCCCTTGATGAAGGCGGTGGAAAAGGGTCTGAAGGGCGAGGCAGCTGCCCGCACCCGGGCGCTGCTGGAGGAAAAGGAGCCGCTGGAGCTGGTGGACGAAGCCCTCATTCCGGCGCTGGATATCGTGGGCGCAAAGTATGAAAAGGGCACCCTCTTCCTGCCGCAGCTGCTGCAGGCGGCCACCGCCGCGCAGGGGGCTTTTGAGGAGATCAAGACCGCCATTGCCCAAAAGGGCGAGGGCAGCGCCAGCAAGGGACGCATCGTCATTGCCACCGTCAAGGGCGATGTCCACGACATCGGCAAGAACATCGTCCGGGTTATCCTGGAGAATTATGGCTTTGAGGTCATCGACCTGGGCCGTGACGTGCCGGTGGAAACGGTCGTGAATACCGTCCGGGAGAAGGATGTGCATCTGGTGGGGCTTTCCGCTCTGATGACCACCACCCTCAAGAGCATGGAGGAGACCATCCGGGCCCTGCACGATGCCAAGCTGGACTGCAAGATCATGGTGGGCGGCGCTGTGCTGACCCCCGAATATGCAAAAAAGATCGGTGCCGACTGGTACGCCAGGGATGCCAAGCAGAGTGCCGATATTGCCAAGGAGTTCTTTGGCGTATAAGTTGGGATATTAAGAGAAAACGACCCTCTCCGCATTGCATTGCAATTCCCGGAGAGGGTCGTTTTTTGCTTACTTTTTGATCCAGTTGTCTACTATACTCACCAGAGCCCTGCCCCGGCGGCCCAGGAGCTTGGGCAGGAGCATCCGGGCCATGGCCCAGACACCTGCAAAGTTGAACAGGATGATGGCGGCGGTCAGGAGGCCTGTCCACAGGCCGTAGAGCGGAGGCTCGGCCAGCAGGAGCAGGGCCTCGCCAGCCAGCACGCCGAAGTTCACCGCCACCCGGCCCGGGTGGATGGACATGCCGATCATGTTGTGGGCATCCAGCGCGCGCAGCACGAACACGATGCCCAGACCGAAGAAGGAAGCCACCGTTGCGCCGATGGGCCCCCACCACTTGATGAAGAAGTAGTTCATAATGCAGTTGCTCACGGCACCGGCCAGCATGGTCCACAGGCTGTGGGTGGACTTTTTGTTGACAACATATGCGCTGTTGAGGAACTGGTTGAAGCAGCTGCAGGTGGAAGCCAGCGTCAGGAAGGGCACAAAGTGCCAGGCGTAGTAGTAGTTGGCCTTCATCACGTGCATGACCGGACGGCAGAGCCAGATGATGCCTGCCGCACAGCAGAACAGCACCGAGGAATAGGTGCGGAAGATCTTGGTAAAGAACCGGGCACGGCCCTCCTCCTCGGTCACGGCGGAGAGCTGCCAGGCATCGTAAAAGATCAGGCCCAGCGTGGTCAGGATGGTGGGCAGGAAGTAGCCGGTGGAAAGCAGGCCGCTCCAAGCGTCGCCGCTGTGGCCGTCCAGCCCGCCGCACATCTCGCGCACAAAGAACAGGTCCGATGCGTTGATGACCCAGAAGCTGATCTGGGCCGGGATCATGGGCAGGGAAAAGCGGAGCATCTGCTGCCAGAGATCCCGGTTCAGGCCCTTGAGCTCCACATAGTTCCACAGCCTGCCGGTGATGCAGAGGAAGAGCACGCTGACCAGGTCACCGCTGATGATGGCCAGCAGATAACCGTTGGCACCCCAGTGAAAGCCTACAAGGTAGAGCACATAGAACATCAGGGTGGCAAAGGTGCACAGGATGCCGTCCACGGCCACCAGCTTGTTCCACTGGCGGCTGCGCACGAACTGGGTGCAGAGGGTGCGCAGGCAGCTCATCAGGACGTAGATGTAGATGAGGAAGCCGTACTGCGCCATATCGGGCAGGAACTGCGCCACAGGCCAGCAGAGGATCAGGATGCCGAAGCCCCCCAGAATGGTCAGCAGGCCGTTGGTGAACACCTGCTTTTCGCTGTTGCCCTTGTCCAGGCCAAAGCGGATGATGGCGTTGGACATGCCCATCGAGACAAAGGGGATGAGCAGGTTTGCATACTGGCTCAGGATCTTCGCCAGACCCAGATCGGCGATCTCGGCCATGGCGTAGGTCAGGAACGGCTGCACCAAAAGGGTCAGCAGCTTAGACGAAAAGCTCGAAATGGCAAAGATAATGGTGTTTCCGGCCAGCTTTGAATATTTGTCGCCGCCGGAGGTCTTTTTTTCACTTTCCAAGGGTCGAACCCCTCCTGTTGATTTTTATCACAAGGTTTATTTCAATAAAGCCCGCCGTTCTTTCCAGTCCGGCAGCAGCTTTTCCACCTCGGCCCAGAAGGCCGGGCTGTGGTTGGGCTGCAGGAAGTGGCAGTACTCGTGCACCACCACATAGATCTGTGCGGCGGGCGGCATATTGTAGAGCTGCAATGCAAAGGAGATCTGCTGCCGTTTCATGTAGCACACGCCCCACCTGCTGGTCATGTCCCGCACCTTGATGGTGGGCTTCTGACCGCCCAGAACCCCGGCAAAGGCCGGGTAGACCCTATCACTCATGGCGGTGAAACAGGCCAGGGCCTCCGCCTGGGAAGGCAGGGGCTGGTCATTCCGGGCGTTCCGCCGCAGCTGGCGGGAAACCGCCTCCCGGATCCACTGGGCCTGCTCTGTCACAAAGGCATCGGCAAAGCCCACCGTGTAGGACCACGGGATGCTCACGGCTACGGTGCCGTCCCGCCGGATGTGCAGGTTGAGTCGCTTGACCTTTTTGCGGGTCAGCTCATAGGGGATGCCTGCGGCGGTGCGCCGGGTCACTTCCGGCTTGCGCTGCGGCATTTCAGCCAGTCCTCCACGGGCAGCTGGGCCAGGACCACCGCTGCAAAGATGAGGGTGCAGCCAAAGACCTCCCGCATGGAAAGGCTCTGGTGGAGCAGCAGCCAGCCGCCCAGCGCGCTGAACACGCTCTCCAGACACATGATAAGGCTTGCAATGGCGGGGTTTACGTCCCGTTGGCCCAGAATCTGCAGGGTGTAGGCCACGCCGCTGGACATCACGCCACAGTAGGCCAGCGGGAGCCAGTTGGCCCCGAACTCGGCCAGGGTGGGGTTCTCGAACAGGAGGGCGGCAGCGGTGCTCTCCACGGCCACCACAAAGAACTGCAGCAGGCTCAGGCGGACACCGTCCACCTGCGGGGCAAAGTGGTCCACCGTCATAATCTGAAAGCTGAACAGCACGGCGCAGGAAAGCAGGATCCAATCGCTGGCCTCAATGCCGCCAAAGCCGTTTTTCATGCAGAGCAGATAGAGCCCGCCCACGGCGATGACCATGCTCAGCCAGAGCCGGGCACTGCCCCGCCGCCCCAGAAACAGCCCGAATACCGGCACCAGCACCACATACATGGCGGTCAGGAAACCAGCCTTGGCTGTAGAAGGGTTGAGCGTGATGCCGATCTGCTGGGCAGCGGAGGCCGCAAACAACAAAGTGCCGCAGCAAAGCCCTGCCGTCAGCAGAAGTCTGCGGTCGGCAGGGGCCTTGGGCCAGCCATAGGCTGCGCCGTGCCTGCGGTGGAGGGCATCGAAGGCGCGGACGGTGGGCAGCAGCACCAGCACCGCCAGCCAGCTGCGCCCGGCCAGAAAGGAATAAGCCCCCATGCCGGAGCCTGCGCTCTGGGCCACGAACGCCGTGCCCCAGATAAAGGCGCAGAGCATCAGCATGAGAGAGTGTTTTGTTTGTGTGTTCATCTTAGCCGATGCCCTCTACTTTCATCAGACCGTAGAGGTAGTAACGGCTGGAATCGTAGGAAATGGTAACGCGGTAGCTTGCGTTGGGGTCAAGGTTGTCGATGTCGCAGTGGTAGTTCTGGCCGTCGGCGGTGAAATAGAAGGTGGTGTTGTCCACATACTGCGCGCCGCCGTCCACCTTTTTCCAGAGGGAGACCTTGAACTTCTGGGCACCGCCGTCGGTGGTGCCGCAGCCGTAAATGCTCAGCAGGCCGCTGGGCACGGTGAAGTATTCGGTCTGGCGGCTCCAGATGCCGTTGAACACGATGTTCAGCGCCCCGTTGGCCCGGGCTGTGGCGTATTTGGCCGTGGTATCGGCAATGCCATCGATCATCAGCGGGTCAGAGCTGAGCACGGCCCACTGGGTGGTGTCGTCCTCCTGCACCTCGTTGGAAGACCCGAACACCTTTTGGGCAATGCTCTTGCAGCCGGTCAGGACGACAACGGCCAGCACAGCTGCCAGCGCAAAGGCAAGGATTCGTTTTGTTTTACTCATGTTTTTCTATCCTCAAAAACAGCAGGTGAAAAATGCGATATCTTTGCATGATACCATAGTATACCGCATTTTTTTCCTGCTTACAAGGGATTTTCTGTGTCTTAGCCGTCCAATGCCGTCAGAGCGGCACGTTCGGCGGCGGCAAGGCCGCTTTCGTCGGAGCGGAACAGGGAGCCATAGCGGTAGAGCGCCCAGCCCCCGGCCCCGGTGCTGCGCAGGTCGGTCACCTGCCGGGCCAGCGCGCTGCCGGTGCACCACTGGCTAACGCTGTCGGCGTTGGCTCCACCGTCTCCCACACCGACCCGGTAAGCTCCCAGCCCGAAATAGAGGGCCGTGCTCTCTGCCCGGGGCAGGGCCAGCCACTCGGCGGTGATATTCTCAAAGGCAAAGCGGGTGCTGCCGGAGGAGAGAGTATAGCCGTAGCCCCAGTAGATCTGGGGGCAGAGGTAATCCACAACGGCATCCGCACCGGAGGCCGTCAGCCAGACGGAGAGATCGGTGTACTGCTCGTTCCGGTCATTGTCCGGGTTGCCTTGTGGACTGACCCCGAACCGCAGGGTCGGGTCGGCGGCCTTGACGGCATCGTGGACAGCTTTGACCAGCCGGGTCACATTGGCACGCCGCCATGTGGTCAGGTCAGCTTCCCCGCTGGCTGCAAACTGCGCCGCGTCAATGGAAGGATCGGTGGTGGGGTAGAAGTAGTCGTCAAAGTGGATGCCGTCCACGGCGTAATTCTGCACCAGCTCTGCCACGCCCTGCACCACATAGTCGGCAGCCTCCGGAATGGCGGGGTTCAGGTAAGCCCCCTCGTTTACGGTGCAGACCCACTCCGGGTGGGTGTTCAGCAGGCTGTTCTCTGCAAGGACGGGGGGCATGGAAGCCGAGCTCCTGAGCCGGTAGGGGTTGACCCATGCTTCCAGCGATAGCCCCCGGGCGTGGGCTTCGGTCAGCAGCACGTCCAGCGGGTCAAAGCCCGGGTCCTGCCCCTGCACGCCGGTGCACAGGTGGCTCCACGGGAAGAGGCTGCTCCGGTAAAGCGCATCCCCAAAGGGGCGCACCTGCGCAATGACGGTGTTCAGCCCAAGGGACAGGCAGTTGTCCATCAGCGCGGCAGCATCGGCCCGGAACGCGCTTTCTGAGGA
>ENA-OZKH01000660-OZKH01000660.1-human-gut-metagenome-genome-assembly--contig:-NODE-660-length-12453-cov-6.324649_pt1 | contig 12453 bp, 16 predicted proteins | sample MGYA00244180_ERZ653758 | MGnify/ENA primary metagenome ERZ653758 (study PRJEB26926, sample SAMN06165252) | human gut metagenome | biome: ENVO:00009003; feature: ENVO:2100002; material: ENVO:00002003...
CTCTACGTCTCGTGGGCTCGGAGATGTGTATAAGAGACAGTCGTTACGTTCTCGATATCTATTTCGTTCATCTCGCGGAACATCTTCGGCGCGTCGATAACCGTATCGGTCATTTTCAGGTGGTCGCAATACCACAGGGCCGAGCGGCCTCCGACATCGAAATAACAACGGTCGATTTTGAAGCCGTGTACATGCCAGAAAGGATAATTACCCTCGAAACGGCATTCGAACGCTTCGATGTTGCTGCACTCTTTGATGGCCGATTCTCCGGCACGGATAACCACATTCTCCAGACGGAGGTCATGGGATTCGAACAAGGGACGTTCGCCCCCGAACTCAGTATCTTTAATAAGTTTCATTTGAGATATTGTTTTAGTTATTACTGGTTTCAAAAGTTACGGTCACATTGCCTCGTCCAAGAGCCGAAGCCAGCCCTGACGGATTATCAAGCCGTCCTAAACGGATGTAGCTGTAAGACGAAGAGAACGTTTCATAGAAAAGAACGAGACAATTGGAACCGTAGAGCATCAAATCCCCGTTCCGGATTGTCCCCGGCCGGTTACTGTCTGTGGGCAGATTCTCTGACAGGTAATGGTATTTCTCGTTACCGTTCATCTCGTTCATCGTTACCGTCATCGGCAGCAGAGCGGTAAAGGCACGTGCCGTGGCATTGTCTTCAAGTGTTACGGCGAAGCTGCGACCGCCTACACGGACTGTAATGTTTCTGTTCATTTCGTTTTCTCCTTCATTATTTTCATGATTTCCATTGCCATTCCCGCTATCGTTATTTCCGTTTCCGGAATTGTCGTTGTTGCCCGGTTCTTCGAGATTAGGAACGGGAGTCACCGGATTTTCTGTTATAGGTTCATCGTCAGGACTGCAAGCAGTCAGTACGGATGTGGCTGTCACAAGCAGCAAGACCATAACAATAATACATCTGTTCATATCTTATTCTATTTTAAGATTTATAATTCCGATCCCCTTTTATAGGCTTTTTCAAGATGCTCAGGTACTATTTGACGGGCTATATTCTCACACCCCGTACAACCGCCTGCCAGATAAGTACCGACCTCTTTTCCTCCCAACACGCCGCTGATGATATGGAAATAACTCAAAGCCTGGTCGAAAATATGCTCGTTATTGTCTCCTGCGGTCATAAGCAGCACGGTTTCGTTTACCTTATCGCTCTTCGGGAACGTCTTGTCCCATTCCTGTGTCAAATTCAGTTCTTCCATATTTCTGCTACTTTGATTGTTCTGTTCCGTGCTTTCCGTCAGACCGAAAAGGCAGAGGAAAGCGGCAGTTAAAATTGTTATGCGTTTCATAATCGCTGTGGTTTTGATGTTCATTGTTTTTTGTTCTCTTTTTTCTTTGCAAAGTTACAGGAGATTACAGAGCGGCTTGGTAGATGGATTACAGATGTTATAACCCCAATTACAGAAGTCTGTCGTTTCATACCTTTTTCATCCACCGTTCCCGTTTCAGGCGGACAAGGAAAATCATGCCCCGGAAACACAACTCGACGCACATGGCAATCCATACGCCTTTCAGTCCCAACGTAGGAGCGAGCAATGCGGCCAATGACAGACGCACCGCCCAGATGCTGAAAAAATTCATCAGGCATGGAACAAGCGTGTCAGCCGCCCCGACAAAGACACCGTAAGCGACAATCGAAGCTGCAAACATCGGCTCGGCGAACGCCTCGATGCGCAAGGCCATCACGCCCAATTCCCGGATCTCCCCAACGGGTGTCATCAATCCGATAATCTGGGGCGCGAACAGATACATGAGTACACCCATCAATCCCATAATACCCATTCCCATAAATACGGTGATGCGGGCGAAACTACGTGTCAGCTTCCGGCGACCGGCACCGATACTCTGTCCGACCAGTGTCGTGGCGGCATCCGCAATCCCGTAACCGGGCATATAGCAAAGGCTCTCGGCGGTGATGGCAAACGAGTTGGCCGCGATGGCGAAGACACCTAACGGTGCCACGATAACCGTCGTCATGATTTGCGCACCGCAAATGACGATATGCTCTATACCCATCGGAAGACCGATATGTATAGCCTTTTTCAAGGTCGCTGTTCTCGGCCGGAAACTCCCTTGCTCTCCCGTCAGTTTCAATTCATCGGAACGCATCCAAAGATACCGCAGCAATATCCCGGCAACCACCGCTTCGGCAGCAGCCGTACCCAACGCCGCACCTTCCACTCCCAATCCGGCACCCGGCATCGTGAAAGAGACTCCTGCCACGTGCCATTCGCGTGAAGGGAAAATCAGAAAAAAATTGAAAACGACATCCAGTATGCACATTGCCACACCTAACAAACTCGGCATGTGCATATTGCCACTACAACGCAACATACCGCCTGCAAGGAAATTCATCTGTAAGGCAGGAAGGAAGAGCGAAAAGATAAAGAAGTAGAGCGACGCATCCCGGTGGATGGAAACATCACCTCCCAACCAACCGGGAAGCATACCGCTGATTGCCGCACCAAGTACGGCTAATAACAGGCTGAAAACAAGTGTAGCGGTCAATGATTGCCGCAACACGGCACGCGCCCCCTGCATGTCGCCCGCTCCGATTCTGTGCGCCACCTGTACGGAGAATCCGGTGGCAGCCGCCACACACAGCCCCCAAAAGAGCCATGTGGTCGTCGATACCAGCCCGATGGAAGCCGAAGCCTCGGCTCCGAGGTGTCCCACCATCGCCGCATCGATATACTGCATGACAATGGAGGAAAGTTGTGCGATGACAGCAGGAACGCTGAGCAGCACGGTCAGGCGTAGCTGTTGCCGCAGCGTCATCGGTTTACCGTCACGGATTGACGCAAGCAGGGCGTTTGTTTTGTCAGCCTGTGTCCTCATTCGTTCCCTTCTTTGATGAGTTTGAACACTTTCCCGTAAGTGAGCATCCGCCAAATCCATTCCAACGGACCGAATTGGCAGAAGTACAACCAGACACTACTGAACAGTGCCTGTACAATCCATACTCCGGCAGCAATCAGAACTACATAAACCAATCCCACACCGGCACCAAAGCCGAACCCGATGCCGTAGAAAAGCAACATACCGAATACCGACTGCCCGATATAATTGGTAAGGGCCATGCGTCCCGGCATGGCGGAGAAACGGAAACCTTTCCATTGCGGACGCCGAAGGTAACAAAGGCATATACCGGCCACGTAGGCGAAACCCAGCGGAAAAACGCTGGTGAAATAGAGTACGGCATGCGTGCCCAATCCCCACGGACGACCATTCATCGCACTCCACGCATAGATGAACGACAGCGGCACCCCGACGATAAATCCGTAACAGGCGATGCGTTTCAGTTGCGGCATGAGGCCGGACAAATCGGCATAAAGGCGGTTACGCCCAATACAAAAGCCCAACAGGAACAGTCCCGTCACTTTGAAGTAACGGTTCCCGTCGATAAAGATGTATTGCAGATAACGCACGATACGGTCGATTCCGGCCGTAGGCATGACATCCGCAGCTTCAACCGAAAGAAAGGAATACAACGAAAACCCAGGGAAGTTGGCCAGCGCGATACCCAACAGGGCCAATCCGCGCAGCACGTCCAATATGACATACCGCTCGGATGACCTGACAGGGATGGCTGTATGGTTGGTTACTGATTCCGGTTCCATAGGCTATTGCTTTTCGTTCCTGTCAATGTTTCGGATATGCCTTGCCGGTACGCCTCCTACAACCGTGTTGGCCGCCACGTCTTTCGTCACCACCGATCCGGCGGCGATAATGGCATTATCACCCACGGTCACACCCCGCAGGATGGTAGAGTTGGAGCCGACCCACACGTTTTTACCTAACCGGATAGGGGCCGGATACATCGCCCCCCGGTCTTCGGGAGCCGTGCCGTGATTGAGCGTGGCGAACACCACATTATGCCCGATGAGACAACCGTCGCCCAATGTCACGCCGCCATGATCCTGAAAATGGCAACAGGCGTTGATGAAGACGTTGCGCCCGATGGTGATATTCTTGCCGAAATCGGTGTAGAACGGAGGAAACATTTTGAAGGCCTCGTCCACGGGTTTGCCGAGCAGACGCGACATCAACACACGCAACTCCTCCTGTGAATGGTACGAGTTGTTTATATCGCAGGTGATGCGCCGGGCTTCGTCGCTCATTTCGTCCATCAGCCGGTAAATTTCCGGCGTATTGAGCGCACCGCCGGCCTCGATATGATTCAGAAAATCGTCCAGTGTCATAATCCTCTCCTTTCCTTATACCAGTTTCCCCATTTCGTATGCCTCCTGCAATTTCGGGTTTCCTTTGATTTCTCCCACATGCCATACTCCGCCGCAAAACAGGGTCCCCTTCACAGTCGGATTTTCCAGGCAGTCAAGGAATCCCATGAAATTGGCAACAACGCGATCCATAATCGTTTCATCCTCTTCGGCGGCTGTGGCTATAAAATAGAATTTCTTGTTACTCATCTCGGTATAAAGTCCGCAGCAACGGTCTATCATCATTTTCATCTGTGCGCTCATGGCATAGAAATAGACCGGTGTGCCCATTACGATGACATCCGCCGCAAGCATCTTTCCGATGATTTCCGCAGCATCATCTTTCTGCGGACATGGCTTTTTATCCCGGCTGCATACGCCGCACCCCGTGCAGGGATGTATGTTACTGTCGCGCAGGAAAATCTTCTCTACCCGGTTTCCGCTCTCTATGGCTCCGCGCATGAATTCATCGCAGAGCGTGTCCGAATTGCCACCACGACGGGGACTGGACGATAAAATCAAAATATTCTTCGACATGGTTTATCTGTTCATTTGTTTTTCAAGTGCAAAAATAGCGGGAACCATAAGACAGGACGGTAGATGAATTACAGATATTATAACCCCAATTACATAATTTCCGGGGAGAATGTGCGAAATCTGTATCTGAGGTTATATTATCAGTAATTGAGGTTATGGCAAAATCCGTATAATCCTCTAATTTTGTGTGATGAAAGAAAAGAGAAAATGAAAATACAGAGATATGGATAAAATACTCAATTTAGACAATGTGGACCAGTACAATCAACTGTACGGTATCGAAACCCTGCACCCGTTGGTCAGCGTGGTCAACCTCAATGAAGCGACATACGGGGTGGATTTTATACGCCTGAACTATGGTCTATATGCCCTGTTCCTGAAATTGGAAAAGTCCTGCGACATCAGGTACGGCCGCCAGAAGTACGACTACGAAGAAGGAACCATTGTCTGTTTCGCCCCGGGACAAACGGCCGAAACGACTTCCACGGTCACAAACATTCAGACAAATGCCTACGGAATCCTGTTCCATCCCGACCTGCTTCGCGGCACATCATTGAGTAAAACGATAAAGAGCTACACGTTTTTCTCGTATGAGGTCAATGAAGCGTTGCACGTATCCGAAGAGGAGCAGACAATCATATTGGACTGCCTGAACATCATCCGGAAAGAGCTGGAGCATGGCATAGACAAACACAGCAAAAAACTGATTGCCACTTATATCGAATTGCTGCTCGGTTACTGCATGCGTTTCTACGAACGCCAGTTTATCACGCGCAGCAAAAGCAACCGGGATGTACTGATCCGTTTCGAATATCTGCTGGATGAATATTTCGAGGGAGCTGCCGCCGAGCGTGACGGGCTTCCCTCAGTGAAATATTTCGCCGACAAATTATGTCTCTCGCCCAACTATTTCGGAAACATGCTAAAGAAAGAGACCGGTAAGACGCCGCAGGAATATATTCAGGAGAAAGTAATCGAAATAGCGAAAGACCGTATTGTCGGCACCCGAGATACTGTAAGCCAAATAGCATATTCATTGGGATTCCAATATCCGCAGCACCTGTGCCGTCTGTTCAAGAAACGGGAAGGATGCACACCGAATGAATACCGCGCAAGGATGATTAGCTGAAAGGGCAGATGAAAGAGGAGATGAAAGATACGTTGGACATAAAGAACGTGTGCGAATGCAACCGCCGTTTGGGATGCAAGACACTGCATCCCCAAGCAAGCATCATCAATCTGGAACATCCGGATTTGGAACAGGAGGCCGTGAAATTCGAGTTTTACGCCGTGCTGCTTATCGAGGAATGTACGGACGGCTGTTATTGCTGCGGCCGCAAATATTACGACTACTCCAATGCCACGATGGTATTTCTCAAGCCCGGGTATGCGTAACCTTATACATACGTATGTGTAAAAACCGGCTTCCTCTCACACGGTTCCGTATTGTTCTGAAAATCTTTATTCTCTGCGAAAAAGACAAGTATGTTTTAAAAAAGGAACAAGTCATCTCACTCAAAAGATGCAGGGCGTGACACCAAAACTTGGTACAAGATTTTGTGAAACTTGATACAAGATCCAACAGAACTTGCATCAGGATTCCGAACACTTCGGGCGAGGAAAGGCGTAGCATTCTCATACCCTCACCTTTATCACCACTTCCTTGATAAATACACCGTTTCAAGGGTGAGAAATGAAGTGAGAGATACCTCAAAAGGTGAGAGCAACTGCTCTCACAAGACCCCAAAATGTCCTGTTCCGCATCCGGGAAAAATATTATTCACGGGTAAAGATAATAATTATAATCTAAAACCATGAATTATAATCAAACTACTTTATATTCTATAACTGGTAAAGTGCTAATGCCTCCAGGTTGGCATGGATATTTCTATTGGAACTATGGTACTAAAGAGTTGAACTTTAGAGATGGAGATTATCATTTAGATGGTAAGTTATTGACAACATATTCCGCTAAAGTAGAAGAAACAGCATTTGAGGAAACTCTTATGCTGCTTTCTTTTATCTCTTCATTAATTTGATATCAAAATATCGCAGCTAAGCTATTACATTTTAACAAGAATGATTACCTTTGTCTTAAACTCATAATCAAGCAAATTATGGAATATATCAACGATTTTCACAAAGAATGGATAGAACGTACCCGCCAATCAATAACCTCTTGGAGCAAACAGCCTGCATCACCAGAAGAAGTAAGGAAGCAGCAGGAGAAACTGAACCAACAGAGGGCTATAAGAGAGGGCAAACAGAAGAACTGATAAAGTTTGCCAATGACAACAGTCTATGGATTGACTTATCACGCCTCAACATTACTTATATGGATAGAGGTGGTGAGAATGAAGTGTTCCATGATGGTAATGTGTCTGTTGTAAAATTAAATAACTTTGAGTACGCAGGGGATGATTTAGAGAACTTCTTCATCCGCATTGCTGCACATAACAAGTTCTTTGGCAATGTGCCTTATCAAATGATAGGCTTCGCTTATAACAGTCAGCAAGAATTTTGCGCAGTTCTCGTACAACCTTATATATTAGCTGAACGAGAAGCTACGGAAGACGAGATAGCTGCTTATATGCAAGCATTAGGCTTTGAAATGGACTATTACGACGAATACCATAATTCGGATTATGAAGTGTTTGATGCAGTTCCCAATAATGTACTTTATGGCATAGACGGAGATTTATACTTCATTGACACGCAGATTAGATTACGGTCTTAACTCCATTAGGAGTACTCTCATCTAAAGGGTAACGCATAGGCATTTGCCCATGAGCAGCCCTTTTTGATAATTCGTTCTTTTATTTACTAACAAGGAGTTTACCCATTGCTATTATAGCATTGATTAATAACAGATTGCAAAGACTTACAGGGAGCTGTATCGCCACTTCTTACGGTATGACAGACACTATGGATCGTATGCACTCTGACGCTCAGTTCGCCGGTTCTTCATCAGTTCCTGCTCACGTGGAAATGATGGGATTCCTGGGTATCGGTAACAACCCGATGGTAGGATGTACAGTGGTTTGTGCTGTTGACGTTGCTACTGCTTTGAGCAAGTAATATAATACATTGCTAATATATAAATCCCTGTAACCGTAATGGTTATGGGGATTTTTGTTTTAATACTCCACTTTCCCGTTATCTGCTTATGCTTTCCTATGGTTCTTCGTCTTATATCCTTTGTCAGAGACAAACCGTTCAATATTGCTTTGCCACGTGGGTGGTTAAGCCTAGTCACCTACGTGGTTAACATTAACCACCCACGTGGTTAGACTTAACCACGACCGTGACGAAGTAGCTCCGTACTTAAATGACCTACTTAAACAACGAACGCATGAAGATAAAAGCATATACTTATTAGAACTTCATAGCTCCATTAACCGATTCCTCCCCCAATTGCAAATCATCTATTAGTACATCAAACAAATTCTTGTTTAATACCAATACATTAATTATATTTGCAGCAACTTAGAGCAAAAAGAATCATGGAATGGCAGAACACAAAGCCACAGAAAGCTAAATTATCAAATAGATGTATGACCGGGCTTTAAAATGAATTACCCGGATGAGTTTCATTATGAAACTTATGAAATATGCTATGTTATTCCTAACAATGTGCTTTATGGTATAAATAATGATATTTATTTTGTTGATACGCCAATCAGATTAAAAGAGTAATAGTTCTTATCCGATTTGCATGCTCTCAATCCCATCAGGGATTTCTCTTAACAGAACTGATATTAGTAGTTAATCTATAATACAGTTTTTATAATGTATAATAAAAGAATAAACATTTGGAAAAGCGTTTCCATTCTTATACTTATTAAAAAAGATATTTGAGCTTTTAGCTCTTATTCTCACAGTCTGAAAACCGCCAATTTGAAGCACACGAGAATAAGCAGATGAAAGTTTACGCTCTATCGGGCGTGAACTATTCATGCTTATTTGTGTGCAAGGTGCTTGGCGGTTCCTCAGACTGAAAATAGGTTATGAATGGTTCCGCCTTTTTTTATTGCACTATGATACACATCGGAAAACTTATCGAAGAGGAACTTCACCGCCAAGAACGCTCCGTTACCTGGTTCGCCAATAAACTTTATTGCGACCGAACCAATACATATAAAATTTTCAAACGACAAAGTATAGACACCGAATTGCTTTTACGAATTTCTCAAGTCCTACACGTTAACTTTTTTGAATATTATTCGCGAGAATGCCAAAACCGTGAAAAACAATCAACACTTATGTAGTATTCTTGGCTACGGGAATAATAACTACTTCACACAAGAAAGACATACCTTTGCCCCGGAATCATAAATATAGAAATCATGGAAATTATTATCGGACTCATTATTGCTTTCATCCTATTAGCTTTTTTATATGGCATACTATGCCTTATCATTAAAAAATGGCCAGTGTTGATATGGATTGTCGGCATCGGAGGCGGAGTCATTCTTGCTATAATCACTTCCTGGTGGATAGGAGCAATCGGAGGTTTCATCCTAATTGGTTTCTTAGCTGCGGCAGAGGCATCGGGAGGTCATAAATGCGCTCATTGCGGAAGCTATGACACAGATGTTACCAAAAAGGAAGACGGTTTTGAATATTGGCAATGCAACAAATGTCATGGGATAACATACGATTATATAACAAAGTAACCGCCTTCCGCAAATGAGGTTTACACAACTTCAATATTGAAGAAAAAAACAATATTATAAAAAAACATCATAGATTACAGATATTATATATCGAACTATGACAGCTAACATCCTATAAGAACCATGCAAAAGAAAGTCTTCAGATACGAAAAAGAAAAAAGATGCACCTGCACACTTTACATGACGGAATCTTGCAATTTGAATTGTGTCTATTGCTATGAACACATCAAAGGCAAAGCTATTATACCACTAGAGATTGCTCAAGAAGCCATAAAGTCTACCTTCAAACGTGCTGTAAAAGAACAGATAAACTATGTTGAAATATTATTCCATGGCGGAGAACCATTTATGGCATTTCAACATATCAAAGTGATATGCGAATGGCTATGGCAACAAGCATGGCCTACTAAATACATTTGTTATGCAACCACTAACGGCACCCTTATACATGGAGAAATTAAAGACTGGCTCAACGAAAATAAAGAAAAATTCATTGTCGGATTAAGCTTGGACGGAACACGTGAAATGCATAATCGGAACCGTTCTAATTCTTACGATAAGATCGATATAAACTTCTTTAAAGACAATTGGCCTGACCAAGGTGTAAAAATGACTCCCTCTCCCGGCACCTTATCTTCATTGGCAAAAGGAATTATCTATATACATGAATTAGGATTCAAACGCAATAATTGTACTTTTGCCAGTGGTGTAGAGTGGGACAAAGACGAATTTAGACAAAATGTAGATTACAAGAAAATATTACAAGAGCAATTAATGGAAATCGCCCTGTACTATTTGGATCATCCTGATATACAGCCGGTAGAAATGATAAACATGAAATTTATAGCCGTGGCAGCAGGTGTGAATAGCATGGTCGATAAATTATGTGGAGCAGGTACAATCATGCGATGCTGGACACCGGACGGTCAATGTCTCCCCTGCCATTTATTCTATGAAGTAAGTAAAGAAAAAGGAGAAAAGTTAGGGCACATAGATCTGTCTTCTCCTTGCCATCTATCAGATACACGATGCAAAAATTGCATTCTTGAGCCTATATGCCCAACTTGTTACGGTGGAAATTATATAACTTATGGTGATGTAACAAAACGTGATCCATACACGTGTGTAATTACTAAAATACGTGCCTTAGCCAGTTCGTGGATGATAGGTCAAATGTTAGAAAATCCTGAAAAGTTCCGAGCTTTAAGCGAGCTTAGCAATGAAGAGTTGGCGATGACTGCCAAAGGAGTGATATTAACGCAATCCTTCTTGGAAGAAACAGGATTTATGAAAGAACTTCAGAACGGTTAATTGTCCTTCCCTGAAATAGGACAAATCATTTAAATACTTAAATTATGAACTTTAAATTAGCTAATTTGTCGACCATTAATCAAAAATATGGCAAGACAATAGAACAAATGAAGGACGCAACTTGGGAAATATATGCCAATAGTTGCGGATGCTCAGGAGATTGCGGTTCCAACTGGATGCAGTCATAAAACAATGAGCGTGTCAAAAGTCAGACAATTTATCTTCAAGGCTATCAATAATAAGCTTAATAATATTATCCACCTTTTGACACAGCTCTATATACTTAATCAACTTTAAATCTAAAAACAAATGAAAGAGCAAGCAGATCGGGCTAATGATTTCATTGACTTTATAGCCAAAAGTCCAACCAAGTATCACGCTATAAACAATATAAAATCAAAACTACTGAAACACAATTTCATTCCTTTGTCTTTCGACAATAAATGGGAATTGAGCCCAAGTGGAAAATATTTTATAGAGCAAGACAATTCAGCATTAATCGCCTTTTGTATGAGCCCTCACGATTTTAAAAAACAATCTCTGTTCGAGGATGGGATACGATTAGTATGTGCTCATACAGATTCACCGACATTTAAGATAAAACCGGTGGCTCAAATGACAACCACACCGGGTCACTACATGCAATTAAATACTCAAGGGTATGCATGGCCTATCCTGTCAACTTGGTTTGACCGCCCTCTGTCATTAGCGGGAAGAGTTGCCTTAAAAAGCAAGTCTCCTTTTAAACCGACCATACGCCTAATCGACATACAAGACCCTATATTATTGATTCCTAATATAGCTTTTCACCTGACGAAAGGGAAAACAGAAAGCGGCATATCCAAACAAAAAGAAATGTTGCCTATAATGGGAATGGCAAATAGAGAGACAAATGAAAATGAGCTATTCGAACTTATGGCCAAGAAACTGAATATTGATAAAGAGAATATCCTTGACTATGAATTATATCTTTATCCGGTAGACAAAGGACAACTAGTAGGAATAAATGCTGATTTCATAGTCACTCCTCGTCAAGATGACCTGATAATGGTATATGCTGCTTCAGAAGCATTAATAAATTCCCCTGCAAATGATACAACAAAGATGATAGCTTTTTTCGATGCCGAAGAAGAAACCAATTCGACACAAGGAGGAGCCGACACACCTTTCCTCAGAAATACGCTAACAAAAATAGTCAAAAGCATAGGAGGAGATGAAGAAAATCTGATAAGACTGATAAGCCGTTCATTTGCTGTATCATTAGATTCTTCTTTTGCAATGCATCCCAACTACATGGAATGCAGTGACCCGACATGTACTCCTATTATGAATAAAGGAGTAGTTATAAAATACGATGCAAATATGCATTATGCTACAACAGCTTTTTCTTCGGCTGTTTTTCAGGAGATATGCCATAAAAACAATATTCCCTATCAAAAAGCAGCCGCAAACTCTGACTTAAGAACAGGAGGAACAATAAGTGCCTTTATGCAAACGCAAGTAGAAATGAACTGCGTAGAAGTAGGGATTCCCACTTGGGCTGTGCATTCTGCATACGAAAGCTGTGGCACAAAAGATTTCTATAATTTGATTCGCTCACTGATTTCTTTTTGGAATCAGATAAAAGAATAAGGTCTGTCTCTTATACACATCTGACGCTGCCGACGACTCCT
>ENA-OZKH01000664-OZKH01000664.1-human-gut-metagenome-genome-assembly--contig:-NODE-664-length-12432-cov-5.269775_pt1 | contig 12432 bp, 9 predicted proteins | sample MGYA00244180_ERZ653758 | MGnify/ENA primary metagenome ERZ653758 (study PRJEB26926, sample SAMN06165252) | human gut metagenome | biome: ENVO:00009003; feature: ENVO:2100002; material: ENVO:00002003...
GGGCTCGGAGATGTGTATAAGAGACAGTAGCACAGAGATGCGCCATCACCAACAAAAAACAGGGGCTTTTTGCAATTTTCTACAAATTGGGCAAGGTCAGCCACAGCCCGGGCATCGTCATCCAGCAGGCGGGTGTGGGTGGCCAGGTCAAACGCAGCGCTGTACACCTGGGCACGGCGGGCATCCAGTGCGCAGAGCACGGTGCCTTCGCCGGTGTGGGCAGCGGCCAGCGCTTCCAGTGTGGAGACCGGGGCGCAGAGGGTCTCGCGGGGGAAAGCCAGCCCCTTGACGGCGGCCAGTCCGATGCGCAGGCCGGTAAAGCTGCCGGGGCCTGCGTTCACACCGAACAGGTCGATGTCTGCACAGGTCAGGCCGCACAGCTTCAGGCAGTGATCCACCAGCGGCATCAGGGTCTCGCTGTGGGTCATGCCGCCGTCCAGATAGCACTCGTACTTCAGGCGGTCGTCCTGCAGCAGGGCCACGCCCAGTGTTTTACCGGCGGTGTCTACGGCTAAGATATTCATACGCTGACCCCCTCGATGGTGATGCGGCGGGTGGTGTCGTCCACCCGGTCAATGTTGATGTGAATCGGGTTTTCCGGGGCCAGCAGATCGGCGAAGTTTTCGCTCCACTCAGCGGCCACAATGGCACCCTGATCCAGATAATCGTAGAAACCGGCGGCACACAGGTCGTTCTCGGTGGAGATGCGGTAGAGGTCGAAGTGAGCCAGCGGGCGGGGGCCGCGGTAATAGTTGACGATGGCAAAGGTGGGGCTGCTGACCGAGTCGGTGCAGCCCAGCCCCTCGGCCAGGCCCTCACAAAAGGCGGTCTTGCCCGCGCCCAGACCGCCGGTGAAAGCAATCAAGGCCCCGTCCGGCAGCACTGCCGCCAGCTTCCGGCCCAGCGCAACGGTCTCTTCTCTGGAATGTGTAATATATTCAGCCATACAATGCTCCTTCATCTTGAAGCTTGAACTTTCCCGTTTTTGCCAGCTGTCTGCGAAGCAGACTGAGAGGTAAATCAAAAGGGATGACAGAAGCTTCTGCCATCCCCCAGTATAATATAAATCGAGCAAAAGTGCAACGCTCAAGCGGCCTGCTGTACTACCTGTGGGACAGGTGCCGTGTTCGGTTCGATCAGCCGGACCCCAACATCGCCGAACAGCAGCGGGTAAGCTGCCGCCGCATGGGGGCGCTTGCCGCCCTGCGCGTTATACCAGACCAGATCATCCGCACCATAGGTATCCATGGAGTGCTGAACGGATTCCTGCAGGGTCTGGCCCAGGATCAGGTGGTTGACGGTATCCCACAGCATACTGCGGGAATACACGGTGTAGACGTTGTTCACATAGCCTGCCACTGCTTTGGCACCACCGGCCAGCAGGGCATCGGCCATGGAGGTGTCCAGACTGCCGCTCACGCCAAGGAACTCACAGGTCTCGGAGAGCACTACGGTATCCTTGAGCTGGCCGCCCCGGTATGCCGCCCGGAAAAAGCTGGGCGTGATGCAGTACAGGCCGTTGATCTTGATGACCCGGTGGGTCAGCAGATCGATGCCATAGTAGAGGTCTTTGTAGAAATCCGATTCCTCTGTCAGCAGGATGACCGGCTCGGTACGGGTCTGCTTGAACAGAAAACCGGAGGTGTAGGTGTAGTAGGAGCCGTGGGCGCTGAGGATGCACAGCCCGTAATCGTTCATCCGTTTCAGGTCAGAGACGGTGACTGTGCTATCGATGCGGGTGTGCAGGCCCATCGCGGTCCAGAAGCCCTTCATATAGGAGTAGTACGGGTAGCGGGAGCTGTTCACGGTGTTGTCAAAGGCGTAGTAGATCATGGCGCTGCCCAGATCACCCTGCGGGGCGTTGGACATTTCGTGCAGATCCACAGCGGGCAGTTCGGAAGGGGCGAAGGGAGTATTCTCTTCGTCCGGGTCCTCCACCAGAACGCCGCCCAGCGCGCCGCAGCTGTAGGCAAAGCTGACCATGCCGTTTTCTTTGTCCACATGGAGAGAGCGCGCCGAAACAAGCCCTTCCTCGGCCAGCTGCTGCAGCTGTGCCACGGCGGCATCCAGCCGCTGGGCACGAGTCATCTCAGCGTAAGCGTCGCTGCCGGTCAGGGCGGTCACAGCACTGTCGGCCTGCTGCATCTCCTGAGCATCGGCAGTGGTCAGCGTGGTCTGGGCCACGGTGTCGGCTGCCTGTGCGGCAAAGGCAGAAGCAGGGAAGAGCGCGGAAATAAAAACAGTCAGTGCGCAGAGGGCGCACAGAAAGCGATGAGAATTTGTTTTCATCTTGGAAGTTCCTCCGGAAAAATCCTGCCGAAAAAGCAGGTCTCCAGCTTCCATTTTAGAAGGTAGACAGGGCTTTGTCAAGGCTGCGGCAAATATTTTGCAGAGTTGTCACAGGATGAAAAGATCTGTGGAAAAAACTTCCGCAATCTTGCGCAAAAATGGGTGGTGCGGTATACTTATATAACATAATGGAGCAGTATACGCCCTCTCCGGCATTGCGGACGAGCGAAGCAGACCTGAGCGGGCGATCCAATGAAAGAAAGAGGTGTTTTCGTTTGGAAAACATTCGGCGCTACTTCAAGCGCACCGATAAAACTTACCTGCTGCTGTGCATCTTCAGCAGCGTGATGGCTGTGACAGCACTTTCGAGCTGGGCAGCCAAGCAGGGCAATGGCTTTGCCGTGGATGAGATCACCGGCCAGATCACCGGTCTGGGCGATTACCGCCGGGCGGCGGTGCAGGCGGGTGCAGCCCTCATCGGGCTGGTCATTGCGGTGCTGCTGTCCAATATCGATTACCGCAGCCTGGTGAAGGTGTGGCCGGTGCACGTGGCCCTGACCTGGGGCATGGTGCTGCCCACGCTGGTGCTGCGCAATGTGAGCATCGGCCCGCTGACCATCGGCTACAACGCGGGTGATACCGACAACTATTCCTGGTACAAGCTGGGGGGCTTTACCCTGCAGCCCACGGAGCTGGCCAAGATCAGCTTTATCCTGACCTTTGCCATGCACCTGAACAATGTGCGCACCCGGCTCAACGAGCCGAAGGAGCTGGGCAAGCTGCTGCTGCATCTGGCCGTGCCCATCCTCATCATCCATGTTCAGGGCGACGACGGCACCGCTATTATCTATGCCATCATCGGCTGCTGCATGATGTTTGCGGCGGGCCTGAGCTGGAAGTATATCCTGGGAGCGGTCTCGGCGGCGGCAGTGGCTATGGCGACGGCGTTCGCCTTTTTCAGCGATAAGATCGGCAAGGGATACCAGTGGTACCGCATCCTTGCTGTCATCGATCCCGATAACAAGACCGACTGGGCCCCCAGCGAGACCATCTGGAAGAACATCATCTACCAGCAGCAGCGCGGCGAGATCGCGCTGGGCTCGGGCGGCATCTTTGGCAATGGGCTGTTTGGCGGCAGTTATTACAGCGTGCCCAACGCCCACAACGATTTCATCCTGAGCTGGATCGGCAACGCGGCGGGCTTTGTGGGCTGCTGTGTGGTGCTGGGCGTGCTCTTCGCACTGGTCATCAAGACCTTCCTCACCGGTGCCCGCAGCGAGGATTTGCTGGGCACCTTCATCTGCGCCGGCATCGGCGGCGCTCTGATGGCCCAGATTGCCGTGAACGTGGGCATGAACCTGCGCGTCCTGCCCGTGATCGGTGTCACCCTGCCGTTCTATTCGGCGGGCGGCAGCTCGGTGCTGATGCTGTACATCTGTGTGGGCCTGGTGCTCTCGGTCTACACCCACAACACAAAAAAGCTGTTCGGCTGAGCCGGAACAGAACGCGGCCCCGGAGAGAAGGAAAACTCTCCGGGGCCGCTTTTGCGTGTCAGCCAAGGGTGTTGCGCAGCTTGTTGGCAAGCCGTTTCAGCAGATCTGCTTCCGTGTAAGCCCGCAGGTATTCCACATCCAGCGCACTGCCCTCCGAAGCAGGGGTGTTCTGAATGTTCAGAAAACGCAGGTCAGGAGAATGGGCAAGGATCTGTTTGCAGAGCTTTGTGGTGACCCTGGTGTGATTTGTCAGGTTCAGGCAGACCAGGTCAGGCAGCTGGGTCAGGGGCGTGTAGTCGATGTTTTTGTAGAGCTTACTCTGTCCGACACCGAGACCGAGATCAAGAACGGCAAGATTGGTCTGAGCCAGCGGCTCCAGACTGGGAACTGCTGTGCCGGAGCTGAGGGAAAGCGACCGCAGTGCAGGGAGTTTGGTGACCGGTTCCAGCGAAACGATCCTGTCGTTTGAAGAGAGGATCAGCGATTCCAACTGGTCCAGACCTTCCAGAGGTGTCAGGTCGAGGGTGCCGCATTCGGTCAGGGAGAGTTGTTTCAGCTGGGACAGGTGAGAAAGCGGTTCCAACGTTTCGGGCCGTGCCCCGTTCACGCTGAAGCGTTCGAGATGGGACATGGTTTCAATCCCAGAAAAATCAGTGAATGCCTGATTGGCCGTCGGCGAGGTGGAATAGGAAAACGCCTGCAAACGGTCGAAATACTGCAGATCGTGCAGAGAGGCCAGTGCAGGAAGCGGACTTTCTTTTCCGACCGCCGATATTTCCTGTTCCAGTGTGGCATCTCCCTGCTGGGCGGTCACGGTCACGATGGTGGTCGTGCCCGAATCGCCCTCAAACATGGTTCGTTCGGTAATAGTCAGCGTGTTGAGATTCCAGACATCGCTGCGGCTGATGGTGCCCTCCGGGCGGTTCAACAGGAGCCGGACAGCGGCCTCCATTCCGGTATCTTCCCAGACAATGGGAGCGTCCTCACCGTGCTCGGCATCTACCGGAGAGAGGGGCATTTCCAGAGAATCACGGTATGCCTTCAAGGCAGTATCGTATTCTGTCTGCGGGTAGGGAACAGAGGACGCTTTGGAAAGCGAAAGGTAGTTGGAACAGCCACAAAACAGGAACACACAGGCAGTGATGAGAGCAAAGATGTGAGAGCAGCTTTTCATACCGTTCCCTCCTTTCATGGAAACGAACAATGCGGAATGAGAGCCATGGCGCGCTCTTTCGGTTTTGGAGAAAAATACCATACCATTCTGATTTTATTGTAATGGACGGTGGGAGGTGCGTCAAGAAAAGAAGGAACAGTTCCCGATGGGAGAACCGCTGAAATTTGAGGGAGAATTTTGGTGGAGTTGACAGTTTTCACCCGTAAAAGACGGCGTGTGTGGAATTTGCCCTTGACCCCGGGGCGTTCCGTGTTACAATATTTCCGGTACAGCCTGTCTGTTTGGGCTGCGGAACACAAAAAAGGAGTATTGAACGGTAAATTTTATGGATACGAACGCGGAATCTTCCATGCAGAACAAGGTCATTGAAGATGTCAAGCAGTATGCAATGATCACGCTGAGCATTTCCATCATGTCGGTGGGTGTGTACTTTTTCAAATTCCCCAACAACTTCGTCTTTGGCGGTGTGACCGGTATGGCGGCGCTGGCGGCCAAGCTCACCCCGCTGTCGGCTTCGGCCTTTTCCTCGGCGGCCAACATGATCCTGCTGGGGGTGGGCCTGATCTTTCTGGGCAAAAAGTTTGCCATGACCACCGGCTATGCCACTGTGGTCATGTCGCTGGAGCTGATGGTGCTGGAAAAGATCTGTCCCCTGCGCGGCCCCTTGAGCGACCAGCCCATGCTCGACCTGCTGTTTGCCATTGCCCTGCCGGCCATTGCGTCGGCTCTGCTGTTCAATGTGGGCGCTTCCTCCGGCGGCACGGATGTCATTGCCCTCATTGTGGAAAAGTATACCCACATCCACAACGTGGCGGTGGCGCTGTTCCTGACTGACCTGTTCATGGTCATTGCGGCCTGCTTTGTGTTCGACCTGTACACCGCCCTCTATTCCTTCGTGGGTCTGACCGTGAAATCGCTGGTCATTGATGCTGTGCTGGAAAAGATCAAGATGTGCAAGGCCATCCTCATCGTCTGCGACGACAGGAAGCCTATCTGTGATTTTGTCATGCGCAAGCTGGTGCGCGGCGCAACCTATACGCCCTGCTTCGGCGCGTATACCGACAAGCCCCACTACATCATCTACACCACCCTGACCCGCCGCGAGGCCGACCAGCTGCAGGATTTTATCCACAAACAGCACTTGAACGCCTTCATGTCCATGCTGAGCACCACTGAGGTGTTCGGCAAGGGCTTCAACCACGCATAAGGAGGAACGTATGGTACAGGTCGATCTTATCACCGGTTTTCTGGGTGCGGGCAAGACGACGTTCCTGCGCAGATATGTTGCGTATCTGACCGCACAGGGGCATCATGTCTGCATTCTGGAAAATGACTTTGGCGCTGTGAACGTGGATGCCATGCTGGTGCAGGATCTGCTGGGAGAACGCTGCGAGATCGAGACCATCAGCGGCGGGTGTGATTGTGATACCCACCAGCGCCGGATGCGCACCAAGCTCATCTCAATGGCCATGCGCGGGTTTGACCGGGTGGTGGTGGAGCCCAGCGGCATTTTTGATGTGGACGAGTTTTTTGATGTCCTGCGGGATGAGCCGCTGGATCGGTGGTATACACTGGGCAATGTGTTTGCCGTTGTGGATGCCCTGCTGCCCGAGACGCTTTCCCCGCAGGCAGAGTACATTCTGGCATCGGAAGCCGCCAGCGCCGGACGCATCCTGCTCTCCCGCAGTCAGCTGGCCACCCAGGCCCAGCGGGAGAGTGCCATCGACCACCTGAAGCGTGCCCTTGCGGCCTGCAAGTGCAGCCGCACCCTGACGGAAAAAGATTTTCTGATCAAGGACTGGGCCGACCTGGAGGATGCGGATCTTGCGGCGCTGGATGCCTGCGGCTATCAGCATGCCGACTGCGAAAAGCTCTGCTTTGATGCGCACGATGCATTCGGTTCGGCGTATTTCCTCGAGCTGGGCCTGCCCCGGCAGCAGCTGGAAGCACGCATTCCCAGCCTGTTCACGAATGCCGCCTGCGGCCGGGTGCTGCGGGTCAAGGGCTTTGTGCAGGATGCCGCCGGCTGGGTGGAGCTGAATGCCACCGCCGACGGCCTGACCGCAGCCCCCATTCCGGCAGGGCAGGAGGTGCTCATCGTCATCGGCGAAGGGCTGGACAAGGAACGGATCGAAGCTGTTTTGCGGAACTGAGGGAGCGTGCGGGAAACACAGAAAAACACCGCTTTGCGGTGCATCGGCCCGGCAGATCGCGGCACGTGGGTGTGCGCTTTCTGCCGGGCCCTTTTCTTTTCCACAGTTTTTCCGGCAAAATACAACAATCCTTGTCAGATATTGCTGTTGCGCCCCCGGAGGTTTTGGACTATAATTTTGACTTAGCTGTTAGACAAGGGGGATTTTTTACGAATTATCTGTTTCAATTTGCGCGTATCCTCGCGTTTTGCTTTCTGGGGGAAGTGTGTCATGCCGTACTGCCGCTGCCGGTTCCGGCCAGTGTGTACGGGCTTGTGCTGCTGCTGCTGGCCCTGAACTTCCGGCTGATCCGTCTGGAGGATGTAAAAGAGGTGGGCGTGTTTCTCACCGGTATCTTCCCGCTGCTCTTTGTGCCCGCCGCCGCAGGCGTGATGGAGCTGTGGGCGGAGATGGGGGAGATGCTGCTGCCCATCATCATCGCCATCATCCCGGTCACGGTTCTGGTCATGGTGACCGCCGGAAAGACCACCCAGGCTCTGACCAGCCGCAAAAAGAACAAGGAGACTGCTGCCAATGATGGAATTGCTGAATGAGTTCCTTTCGGGCTCTGTTGCCTGGGGTGTGCTGCTGACACTGGCCGCCTTTGCACTGGGAGCCCTTGTGAACAAAGTGACCGGAAAGGCATTTTTTAACCCGCTGCTGCTGGGTGCGATCTTTGTGATCGTTTTCCTGTCGGTATGCGGCATCCCCTATGCCGACTACAAGGTCAGCGCCGCCCCGGTGAACTACCTGCTGCTGCCTGCCACCGTGGCGCTGGCCATCCCGCTGTATGAAAAGCTCGACCTGCTCAAGGCAAACGCCGCGGCCATCATTGCAGGCATCTCGGTGGGCACGCTGGTCAGCCTGGGCAGCGCGCTGGCACTGGCGCTGGCGCTGCACCTGACCCAGGAGCAGTACGCCACCCTGCTGCCCAAATCCGTGACCACTGCCATCAGCATGGATGTGGCTGCAGAGCTGGGCGGCATTGCGGCCCTGACCGGTGCCATCGTCATCCTGACGGGCATCGTGGGCAACCTGCTGGCCGAGACGGTCTGCAAGGCGTTTCACATCACCGACCCCATTGCCAAAGGTGTGGGCATTGGCACCTCGGCCCATGCCGTGGGCACCAGCAAGGCCCTGCAGATGGGTGAGGTGGAAGGTGCCATGAGCGGCCTGTCCATCGCCGTGGCCGGTGTGCTGACCGCAGTGCTCTGCCCGGTGTTCGTGAACCTTATCGATTGATCGCATAAAAACACCCCTCTTCGCTGTGCTGATGCACGGACGGAGAGGGGTGATTTTATGTGTTCTCTTTTTTCAGAACTCTGGTTACCATAAACACGCAGTAGAGCAGTGCCAGACCCCAGGCAATGGGGTTGGCAATGCAGATGCCGAAGTAGCCCAGACTATGAACGGCCAGCCAGCCGCAGAGCGCGCGGCCGATGAGCTCGCCCACACCGGAGATAACGGCCTGCACACTGTATCCCAGACCCTGCAGGGTGTTGCGGAAGACCATCAGCAGGCCGTTGATGCAGAACAGCACGCTGATCACGGTCAGGTATTCCACAGCACCGGAAGTCACGGCAGGGTCGGCATCGCCCAGAACAAGGCCCACGGCCCAGCCCTTGACGAAGAAGAGCACCACCCAGGCAGCCGCGCAGTAGCACAGCTGGAGGATGCAGCCATCCCGGATGCCCTGCCTGACGCGGTCAGTGCGGTGGGCACCGTGGTTCTGGCCGACATAAGTTGCCATAGCCGTGCCCACGCTTGCCATGGGCACGGTGAACATCTGGCGAATCTTCTCACCGGCGGTCTGGGCGGCCACGGCGGTGCTGCCCAGCAGGTTGATGGCATCCTGCATGATGAAGGCACCGATGGCAGAAACGGAATACTCAAAGCCCATCGGAAGGCCGATATAGGCCAGCCGCCCGCAGTGCCCCGCCGAGAGGACACAGTTTTCCCGGGTGAAATGGATGCCCTCCACCCGGGTGAAGAACCACCAGGTGCAAAGCAGGCCGCTGAACAGCTGGCTGACAACGGTGGCGATGGCTGCGCCCTCCACGCCCATACCCAGCGGTACGATGAACAGCCAGTCCAGCCCGATGTTCAGGAAACTGGAGATTAGCAGGAAATAGAATGGGTGCTGGGAATCGCCCAGACTGTGCAGGACGGTGGAGGTGTAGTTGAACAGCATCGTGGCCGGAATGCCGAGGAAGATGATGCGGATGTAGGCCACCGCGTCCGGGAACAGCTCGGCCGGGGTGTGGATGAGCTGCAGCAGCGGGGCAGCAGTGAGGGTGGTGACGATGGTGAACACCACGCTCAGGACCACGCAGAGGACCGCGCCGTTGAACAGATACTTGTGCATATCCTCGCTGTCCCTTGCACCAAAGCTCTGGGCCACCGGGATGCCAAAGCCCGTGCAGGAACCCAGCACAAAGCCTAAAATGAGAAAATTCAGAGAGTAGGTGGTGCCCACCGCGCCCAGTGCATCGGTGCCCAGACAGCGCCCCACAATGACGGTGTCCACAAAGCTGTACAGCTGCTGGAACAGGGTGCCCAGCACCAGCGGCAGGGCAAATTTCAGGATCTGGGGCAGCGGCCTGCCCACCGTGAGGTCGGTGGTGCCGGAACCCTTTTTGGTTTTTTCCATAAGTTTTACATGCTCCCTCCGGGTTTGATCTGCCACTAAGGATATCATGGCATCCGCTCCCGGTGTTAGCATTATTTTATGGAAAACCCGGATAAATTCTGCTTTTTCTCACCAAAGGGGCAGGGCACTGACTTCATCCCGAAGCTCCAATGCCTGGGTGTGGGTCAGCTTTTTGGCGCGCTCCATCCGCTCCACCACCACAAGTGCGCGCCTGCGGGCCAGCTCCCCGTTGGCGGCGTAGATCGAGGGCGCGTTGGGCAGGCCGGCCAGCACCACACACTCGGCGCGGGTCAGCTCCCGGGTGGGCTTGCCAAAGTAGCCCTGCGCAGCCTGCGCCACGCCGGACCACTGGTTGCCGAAGTAGCAGCTGCCTGCGTACATCTCAAAGATCTGCTGTTTGGAGTAGTAATCCTCGATGTCCCTGGCGGCAAACATCTCCGCTGCCTTGCGGGCCATCTGCTTTTCCTGGGTGAACAGCTCGTTCTTGGCCAGCTGCTGGGTCAGGGTGCTGCCGCCCTCGGCCAGAGAGCGGGTGCGCAGGTCGGCCCAGAGCGCCCGGACAATGGCCGCCGGGTCGATGCCGTGGTGCCTTTCAAACCGGCTGTCCTCCACGGAAATGACCGCATCGATATAGGTCTGGGGCAGCTGGTCACAGCTGGCAAAGCCGGGCCGGGAGCTGATCTCATCGTAGAGGCCGGCAATGGGCTTTTGCGCCGCTGTGGCGCGGTAGAGCCGCCAGCCCTGCACGCCCAGTGTTCCGCCAATGACCACCAATACAAACAGCGCCGCCAGCAGCAGGCAGCTGAGCAGTCGCTTTACAAAACGTTTCAGCATCTTCACGTTCCCCTTCGGTTTTGATTCAACGTTATCCTACCCGATTTGACGACAGAATGCAAGTTACATTTTTGTGAATACGGCTGCACAAGAAAAAAAGCGCCCTGCCGGGGCAAACCGGCAGAGCGCTTTTACGAGTTATGGAAAGGGGATGCAGAGGCGCTGCTTACAGAGCAAAGTAACGCTTTGCGTTGTCGAAGCAGATGCCCTTGACGATCTTCTCCAGAGCCTTCTCATCGTTGGGATACTCGCCATCCTCGACCCACTGGCCGATCAGGTTGCACAGGATGCGGCGGAAGTAGTCGTGGCGGGTGTAGCTCAGGAAGCTGCGGCTGTCGGTCAGCATACCAACAAAGTTACCCAGCAGGCCCAGGTTTGCCAGGCTCTTCATCTGGTTCTCCATGCCGATCTTCTGGTCGTTGAACCACCAGCCGGAGCCATGCTGGATCTTGCCGGGGATCTCATCATTCTGGAAGCAGCCCAGAATGGTGCCGATCTGCTCGTTGTCAGCGGGGTTCAGGCTGTAGATGATGACCTTGGGGCACTCATCGGTGTCGTTCAGGGCGCTCAGCAGAGCAGCGATCTCGCCGCCGCACTTGGCAGTGTTGATCATGTCGAAACCGGTATCGGGTCCCAGCAGGGCGTTCATCTTACGGTTGACACCGCGCAGGCAGTTGTAGTGCAGCTGCATGGCGATGTTCAGGCGGTGATACTGCTTGCCCAGGTGGATCAGGATGTAGGTCTGGTACTTCTCAGCCTCTTCAGCGGTCACAGCCTCACCGGACATAGCCTTCTGGTAGATGGCGTTGACCTCTTCCTTGGTGGCCTCACGGTAGGGCACGTAGTCCAGGCCGTGGTCAGATGCGCGGCAGCCCATCTCGGCAAAGAACTCGATGCGCTGGGTCAGAGCGTCGGTGACGCAGTTGATGCACTCCAGCTTTTCCTTGCCAACGACCTGAGCCAGCTTGCCCATGTACTCCACGAAGCCGGGCTTCTGGATGTTGATGGCCTTGTCGGGGCGGAAGGAGGGAGCAACGGTGAACTTGATGGAAGGATCTTCCTTGATCTTCTTGTGCCATGCCAGATCATCGATGGGGTCGTCGGTGGTGCCGATAAAAGCAACATTGGACTGCTCAATCAGGCCGCGGACAGTCATGCTGTCGTCGTGCTGCAGCTTGTCGTTGCACAGGTTCCAGACTTCCTCAGCGGTGTCGCCGTTCAGCACACCCTGATAGCCGAAGAACTTGCGCAGCTCCAGGTGGCACCAGTGGTACATGGGGTTGCCAACGCACATGGGCAGAGCCTCGGCAAACTTCTGGAAACGCTCGCGGTCGGGCTTGGTGCCGGTGATATACTCCTCGGGCACGCCGTTGGAACGCATCACGCGCCACTTGTAGTGGTCGCCTGCCAGAGAGCCATCGGGCTGGCGGCCGCCCAGCCACACCTGAGCGATGTTCTCGAAGCGGCGGTTCTCGTAGATCTCCTTCGGGGAGATATGGCAGTGATAGTCGCAGATGGGCATATCAGCAGCGTAGGTGTGATACAGATGCTGAGCCACAGGAGACTGGAGCATGAATTCCTTGTCCATAAATGCTTTCATGGGTCGAAAACTCCTTTTCATTCTAATGTACTAATATATCACTATGGGGTGCCTTTAACAGCGCCCACGCAGGGCGCGTTAAGTCTATCTTTAGTATAGCGGAAAACGATAATGTATACAACTGAAAAACTGACAAATTTTCAGACTTTTCCCTGTCTCTTATACACATCTGACGCTGCCGACGACTCCTTACGTGTAGA
>ENA-OZKH01000669-OZKH01000669.1-human-gut-metagenome-genome-assembly--contig:-NODE-669-length-12372-cov-5.424535_pt1 | contig 12372 bp, 8 predicted proteins | sample MGYA00244180_ERZ653758 | MGnify/ENA primary metagenome ERZ653758 (study PRJEB26926, sample SAMN06165252) | human gut metagenome | biome: ENVO:00009003; feature: ENVO:2100002; material: ENVO:00002003...
TCTACACGTAAGGAGTCGTCGGCAGCGTCAGATGTGTATAAGAGACAGCACTGAAGGTTAATCAAACGGCGGCGGTGCCAGCACCTCACGGTTACCGTTGTGCCCCTGCTCGCTCACAATGCCCTGCGCTTCCATCTGCTCGATGATGCGCGCTGCGCGGTTGTAGCCGATGCGGAACTGACGCTGCACACCCGAGATAGAAGCTTTACGTTTTTCGGTGACGAAGTTAACCGCCTGGTCGAATAACGGATCCAGCTCCTCGCCGCCGTCCAGGCCACCACCGCCACCTTCGCTTTCGCTGTCGGAGGTAATGCCATCAACATATTGCGGACGACCGCGCGCTTTCCAGTCCTGCACCACGGCGTGAACTTCCTGGTCGCGAACAAATGCGCCGTGAACACGCACCGGAGAGGTGGAGTTCGGGCCAGAGTAAAGCATGTCCCCCATACCCAGCAGCGACTCCGCGCCACCCTGGTCGAGAATAGTACGCGAGTCAATTTTGCTCGATACGGTAAACGCGATACGGGTTGGAATGTTCGCTTTGATCAGACCCGTAATGACGTCCACAGACGGACGCTGCGTCGCCAGAACCAGGTGGATGCCGGCCGCACGTGCTTTCTGCGCCAGACGTGCAATCAGCTCTTCCACTTTTTTACCGACGGTCATCATCAGGTCAGCGAATTCATCCACCAGCACGACGATGTAAGGCAGTTTTTCCAGCACCGGATGTTGGGCATCCATGCTGTCGCCCGGTTTCCAGTAAGGGTCCGGAATCGGACGGCCCATCCGTGCCGCTTCGGCGATTTTCTCGTTATAACCGGCAAGGTTACGCACGCCCAGCGCAGACATCAGCTTGTAGCGACGCTCCATCTCATTCACGCTCCAGCGCAGGGCATTGGCCGCGTCTTTCATGTCGGTAACCACTTCTGTCAGCAGATGCGGGATACCTTCATAGACCGACAGTTCCAGCATTTTCGGGTCGATCATGATGAAACGGACATCTTCCGGCTGCGCTTTATAGAGCATGCTGAGGATCATGGCGTTCACACCGACGGATTTACCGGAGCCGGTGGTACCTGCCACCAGCAGGTGAGGCATTTTTGCCAGATCGGCCACCACCGGCTCGCCCGCAATATCTTTACCCAGAACCACGCTCAGCGGTGACGGGTTATCGCGGAACTTCGCGTTATCCAGGACTTCGCGCAGGTAAACGGTCTGACGTTTCTTATTCGGCAGTTCAAGACCGACATAAGGTTTACCCGGAATAACCTCTACAACACGCACCGCCACGGTCGACAGAGACCGCGCCAGGTCACGGGAAAGGTTAGAAATACGCGCGGCTTTTACGCCTGGTGCCAGATTAAGTTCGAAGCGAGTGATCACCGGCCCTGGGGAGTAGTTGACCACATCAGCCTTGATACGGAAGTCCGCCAGACGCGCTTCCACCAGACGAGCCATCTGCTCAAGAGCAAAGGTATCGACCGGCTCGACTTCAGCCGGCGGTGGGGTTAACAGATCCAGCGACGGCAGAGGCGTGCTTGGACGCTGCAACGGACGGCTGTCGCCGTTACGCATCAGCAGCGGGTGAATGAGACTCTCCTGCGGCTGTGCCTGAGGCTGCTGGAACTGCGGCGGCTGTGGTGGCTGCGGTTGCGCGTAAGCCTGCGGCGCCGGTTGCTGCTGCTGAGCATACGCCTGCGGCGCTGGTTGTTGCGGCTGTGCATACGCCTGCGGTGCCGGTTGTTGCGGCTGTGCATACGCCTGCGGCGCTGGCGCAGTCTGCGGACGCGTCGGTTCAGCGTCCGGCATCACGCTCGGCGTGAACAGCGGCTCGCTCGGGCCATCATCAACCAGATCTTTCATTGGCGAGAATTCAAAATCCGACAGCGAGAACGGATTCGCTCCAGCAGGCTGCTCACCGGCATAACGCTGCTGCTGCGTGGCCGCGAACTGGCGCGCTAATTCCGCCTCAGCCGCGTCATCTTCGTCTTGTGGATGATGCACTTCATGCTGGTATTCTTCGCCATAGCGCTGATGCTGCTGCGCGGCGAACTGGCGCGCCAGTTCATCCTGATGCATTTCATCAACGTCATCTTCATACTCATTCTCGCGCGCTTTTTCCTCAGCCATACGCTGAGAAGGGAGCTTGATACCGTAGGAGGCCAGCTCACGCCGCGTTGGCACGCGAACACGGTTTGGGCGAGGTAACTGCGGGCCAATCCCCTCTTTCACCTGTGGACGTGGCGCACCGCCTGTGGCGAGGCTAAAGACCGGGGCTGCCGCAGCGGCTGCCGCTGTAGCCTGCTTCACGCTTTCAGCAACAGGTGCAACGGCAGGCGTTGGATCAACCGGAGGAACCGAAACAGAAGGTGCTTTGGTTACAGGCTCCTGCACCGGTTCAGGCACAGGCTGATACCAGGCCGCCAGCTGTTCACGCTCGCGGGCACGACGCTCTTCGACCTCTTCAAAATAGTACAATGGCGGACGAGACGGTTTCGCCTCTTCCACCACGTCAGGCTCAGGCTGAGGCGCTACGTATGGCTGTTCAGGTTCAACCGGCTCCGGCACGTACTCCTGATGAGGCTGTGCGGCAGGCTGCGCGTACTGCGGATATCCCTGAGGCTCATATGCCGGCTCCGGCTGATAAGGCTGCTGCCAGGCTTCCTGCTGGACAGGAACATAGCTCTCTGGCTCTGGCGCAATAACCGGCTCAGGCGTATGAACGCCAGGGGCGGTTTGCCACTCCACCTGAGGTTGCTGAATGGCGGATTCAGGTGGTGGAACCGGTGCTGAAGGCATCACCGCATCGGCTGGAGCGGCATACGCCTGTGAAGCCGTAGTAGCGGCGGCCGCTGCAGCGACCGGCTCGGTCACGGAGTGACCATTTAACAGCGGGTCATATTCATCAAACGCTCCCGGCGTGGCACGGTTGCCGGAGAAGAGCACATCGTTTGGATCGACAGCCGCACCGGCTGCACGATATTCAACCTGATCGTCTTCATCCATGCGTTTGCCGGAGAAGAGCGCCGCATCGGTTTTACGGCCTAGCGGGTTGGCAAATTTCTCGGCAACACGCTGACGACGCGCCAGCGCGCCGCGCATAATGCGGGCACGACGAGATTCGCGACGCTGAACGGGAGCATCGTCTTCCTCTTCGTACTCATCTTCATATTCATCTTCGTCAACCCACGTATCGTCGCGACGGGTACGGTTGCTGGCGAAGGTCAGGAGGGTGAGGATAAAGCTGCCGATCTTCTCGGCGATACTCACCCACGACCAGCCGGTGAACAGCGTCAGTCCTGCTGCCCAGATACAGAGCAACGCAAGCGTGCCACCGCTGCTGTGAAGCATGGGCTGTAGCGCAGAGCTCAACAGGCTGCCGATCACCCCGCCAGAGGCGAAATACCAGATATCATCGGCGTTGATAGCCGCCAGCCCACACGAGGTGAGGATCAGCGCCAGTGCGCCAATCAGGCGCAGCGACACCGCGAAATAGTCGATATAGTCATCGTTTTGACGATGGCGCCAGGCAAACCAGCATCCGCCAATGATAATGACGGGAAGGGTGTAGGCCATCACCCCGAAAATGAAGAAGAGCGTATCTGCAAGCCAGGCGCCGGGAACACCGCCTAAGTTATGAATAGGCTCATGCCAGGCGGTTTGTGACCAGCTGGGATCTGAGGGGTTGAAACTGAGTAGGGCTGCCATCAGCCAGACGGCAAAAAGGGCAATAACAATCAGCAAAGCCTCGAGGAGACGACGTCCGCTGCTTAGCTTCGATAATGTGACTTCTTTGTCTTCAGTGTATTCCTGGCTCAAGAAAGGCTCTCCAGGTATCAGGCATATCCTGCCTGTTTGCTAAAACGGACAACAGCGCCGGGTATCCCCGGCACTGTTGCTGTATGGATTAACAGGAGTGTAATCAAACTACACTGATTTTGCACCTGTTCCGTGTTAGCGCGTCTTAATAACCAGACGATTGCTCTGTTTGACTTCTTCCATCACCACATAGGTACGGGTGTCATTCACGCCCGGCAGACGCAGCAGGGTTTCACCCAGCAGCTTACGGTAGGCGGACATATCAGGCACACGGGTTTTCAACAGGTAGTCGAAATCACCGGATACCAGATGACACTCTTGAATTTCTTCAAGTTTTTGTACAGCGGCGTTAAATTGCTCAAACACATCCGGCGCACCCCGATTCAGAGTAATCTCAACAAATACCAGAAGTGAGGCATCCAGATAATGCGGGTTCAACAGAGCCGTATAGCCCTGAATGAAACCCTGTCTTTCCAGTCGGCGCACACGCTCAAGGCACGGCGTCGGGGAAAGTCCCACACGTTTTGAAAGCTCGACGTTGGAAATACGCCCATCCTTTTGCAATTCATTAAGAATGTTACGATCGATACGGTCGAGATCTTTGCCAGGGCGCTTCTTGCTATCTACCATTATTATTGTCTCTCTGTATTCCTTCCCTACTCCTGCCTGGACCCTGTGCACATCACTGTTCAGAGCCTGTACCCGTTAGTCATCACATCGCCTGGTTATGTATTAGACGCGATGCGGATTCGGGTTCTGTTGGTAAGAAGACCGTTGCCCGAAGGCAGTCACCGATATCACGTATGGCGTCTGTCCACGCCATGCGTAGATTTCACTGACCCGGTAAAAATGGCATTTACGTGCATGCCTATGCGGCATGCGGTTAACGCGGTTTTTTTTCTTCCTTGAATGTTTTCGCAAAAGCGCAGGGGATTGTCAAAGCAAAACATCGATTTTTAGTACAACATGCCGGATATTCATTACGGCAGGGTATTAATCCTCGTTTTATTGCCGTACAAACGAGCGAATTTCGGCGCAAAGCGTGATGTTATAGCGCTTAATTCATCGTCGCTGGCTATTGCACATATCGATATCAAAATTGCTGCGCTCTTTTTTTACGGCAACAAATTCCCTACAATCCAGCCAAATGTCTGCCAACAACAATGGGGATCTCATGGGCACGGCCAAACACAGTAAGCTGCTAATTCTTGGTTCTGGACCTGCGGGATATACCGCGGCGGTCTATGCTGCACGCGCTAACCTGCAACCGGTTCTGATTACCGGCATGGAAAAAGGCGGTCAGCTGACCACCACCACGGAAGTGGAAAACTGGCCAGGCGACCCGAACGACCTGACCGGGCCGCTGCTGATGGAGCGTATGCACGAGCATGCGACGAAATTCGAAACCGAAATTCTGTTCGATCATATCAACAAGGTTGACCTGCAGAACCGTCCGTTCCGTCTGACGGGCGACAGTGGCGAGTACACCTGTGATGCGCTGATCATCGCGACCGGCGCTTCTGCTCGTTACCTCGGTCTGCCGTCTGAAGAAGCATTCAAAGGCCGTGGCGTCTCCGCCTGCGCAACCTGCGATGGTTTCTTCTATCGCAACCAGAAAGTGGCGGTTATCGGTGGCGGCAACACTGCCGTGGAAGAAGCCCTTTATCTGGCGAACATCGCCTCTGAAGTGCACCTGATCCACCGTCGTGACACCTTCCGCGCAGAGAAGATCCTGATCAAACGTCTGATGGATAAAGTGGCGAGTGGCAATATCGTGCTGCACACCAACCGTACCCTGGAAGAAGTCACGGGCGATCAGATGGGCGTTGCCGGTCTGCGTATTCGTGATACCCAGAACACCGATAACGTCGAAACGCTGGAAGTGGCGGGTCTGTTTGTGGCGATCGGTCACAGCCCGAACACCGCGATTTTCGAGGGGCAACTGGAGCTGGAAAACGGCTACATCAAAGTGCAGTCCGGTATTCACGGCAACGCGACCCAGACCAGCATTCCTGGCGTATTCGCTGCTGGCGATGTGATGGACCATATCTACCGTCAGGCGATCACCTCTGCTGGCACCGGCTGTATGGCCGCGCTGGACGCGGAACGCTACCTCGACGGGCTGGCGGAACAAGGTAAATAATCTTTACAAGTCAGTAACAAACGTAAATAAAGGCGGCGATAAGTCGCCTTTATTGTCTCTCCGTTGTAACATTGCGCTGCCCAACTTCTAATAACGTCACCTGCTAAGTACGCAATGGAAAAAACCCGTCAACAAGAGTTAACACGCTGGCTGAAACAGCAAAGCGTTCTTTCCCGCCGCTGGCTAACAATCTCCCGTTTTCTGGGGTTTGTCAGTGGTCTGTTGATTGTTGCCCAGGCATGGCTGCTGGCCCGCATTCTTAATCACATGATCATGGAGAACATTCCGCGCGAAGCGCTCCTGTTGCCCTTTATCGTCCTGATCCTGATTTTTGTTCTTCGTGCCTGGGTGGTCTGGCTGCGTGAGCGCGTGGGTTTTCACGCCGGACAGCATATCCGCTATGAGATCCGCCGTCAGGTGCTTGACCGCCTTCAGGAGGCCGGTCCGGCGTGGATCCAGGGTAAACCCGCGGGAAGCTGGGCGACGCTGATCCTTGAGCAGATTGACGATATGCATGACTACTATGCGCGCTATCTGCCACAGATGGCGCTAGCCGTCTTCGTTCCGTTGCTGATTGTCATCGCCATTTTCCCGGTCAACTGGATGGCAGCGCTGATCCTGCTGGGCACAGCCCCGCTGATCCCGCTGTTTATGGCGCTGGTGGGCATGGGTGCCGCGGACGCTAACCGACGTAACTTTCTGGCTCTGGGTCGCTTAAGCGGCCATTTCCTTGACCGTCTGCGCGGCATGGAAACGTTGCGCATTTTTGGCCGCGGTGAAGCGGAAACTGAAAATATCCGCCTTGCATCGCAGGATTTTCGTCAGCGCACCATGGAAGTGTTACGTCTGGCGTTCCTCTCCTCCGGCGTACTCGAATTCTTTACCTCGCTGTCGATTGCGCTCGTGGCGGTCTACTTTGGCTTCTCATATCTCGGCGCGCTGGATTTTGGCCACTACGGCACGGCGGTGACCCTTTCAGCCGGTTTCCTTGCGCTGATACTGGCCCCCGAATTTTTCCAGCCGCTTCGCGATCTGGGCACCTTCTATCATGCAAAAGCGCAGGCCGTGGGCGCGGCTGACAGCCTGAAGACGTTTATGGAAACGCCACTGGCGCATCCGGAACGCGGTGACGTGACGCTGAACGCCAAAGAGCCGGTTACCCTTGAAGCGCGTGATTTCTCCATTCTGTCGCCTGAAGGCAACGTGCTGGCAGGTCCGCTTAACTTTACCCTTCCGGCCGGAAAACGTGTGGTGCTCGTAGGCATCAGCGGTTCAGGGAAAAGCTCTCTGCTCAATGCGCTATCGGGTTTTATGGCCTACACCGGATCGCTGCGGATCAACCAAACTGAACTGCGCGATCTCGATCCGCTTGCCTGGCGTAAACAGCTTAGCTGGGTGGGACAAAACCCTCAGCTTCCTGCCGCCACGCTGCGAGACAATGTGCTGCTGGCTCGCCCGGATGCGCGTGACGATGAACTGCAATCCGTGCTCGACCGCGCCTGGGTCAGCGAGTTTCTGCCGCAGCTACAGCAGGGTGTCGATACCGTTGTCGGTGACCAGTCTGCCGGCCTGTCAGTCGGTCAGGCCCAGCGTGTGGCGGTTGCCCGCGCGCTGCTTAACCCATGCCAGCTCATGCTGCTCGACGAGCCAGCAGCGAGCCTTGACGCACACAGTGAGCAACGCGTCATGGATGCCCTGAATGCGGCCTCGCGGCAGCAGACCACCCTGATGGTCACCCATCAGCTGGAAGGTATTGCTGACTGGGATCAGATCTGGGTCATGGAAAATGGTCATATTGTTGAGCAAGGCGATTACGCCTCTCTCGTTGCCGCGCAGGGCCCGTTTGCCACCCTGCTGGCAAACCGTCAGGAGGATATCTGATGCGTGCTCTGCTTCCCTATCTAGCGCTCTATAAACGCCATAAATGGATGCTGCTGCTGGGCATTGTGCTGGCGATTGTTACCCTGCTTGCCAGCATCGGTCTGCTTACGCTCTCCGGCTGGTTCTTGTCCGCTTCGGCCGTAGCGGGGTTCGCGGGTTTATACAGCTTTAACTATATGCTTCCGGCGGCAGGCGTTCGCGGCACCGCAATCACGCGTACTGCCGGACGTTATTTTGAGCGTCTGGTCAGCCACGACGCCACTTTCCGCGTGCTACAGCACCTGCGCATTTACACCTTCAGCAAACTGTTACCCCTCTCCCCTGCCGGGCTGGCGCGTTTTCGTCAGGGTGAGTTACTCAACCGTGTCGTAGCCGATGTCGACACGCTGGATCACCTTTACCTGCGCGTCATCTCGCCCATCGTGGGGGCGTTTGTGGTGATTGTGGTGGTCACGCTGGGGTTGTCGGTTCTGGACGTTTCCGTTGCGCTCACGCTGGGTGGCATCATGCTGCTGACGCTGATTATCCTGCCACCGCTGTTTTATCGTGCAGGTAAATCCACCGGCGAGAACCTGACGCGACTGCGCGGCGACTATCGACAGCAGCTGACATCGTGGCTGCAGGGACAGGCGGAACTGACCATTTTTGGTGCCAGCACGCGTTATCGCAGTCAAATGGAAAGCACTGAGCTGAACTGGCACGAAGCCCAGCGCCGCCAGTCGGAGCTGACGGCATTCTCCCAGGCGCTGATGATGTTGATCGGCGGCGTGGCGGTCATCGCCATGCTGTGGATGGCTTCAGGTGGCGTAGGCGGGAATACCCAGCCCGGCCCTCTGATTGCTCTCTTCGTTTTCTGCGCACTGGCCGCGTTTGAAGCGCTGGCCCCGGTGACGGGCGCCTTCCAGCATCTCGGGCAGGTCATCGCTTCTGCCCTGCGCATCACCCAGATTGCCGAACAGGAGCCGGAGGTTACGTTCAGCGGCGCTCAGACCGCCGTGCCGGCGCAGGTTGCGCTGACCCTGGATAACGTCACCTTTGCCTATGAAAAACAGGCGCAAAACGCGCTGGAAGGGATCACGCTGTCTGTTAAAGCAGGCCAGCGGATTGCGCTCCTCGGTCGTACCGGTTGCGGTAAATCCACCCTTCTTCAGCTACTGACCCGTGCCTGGGATCCGCAGCACGGTCAGATTCGGTTTAACGATACGCCGCTGACCGACTTCAGCGAACAGACGCTGCGCAAGACCGTGAGCGTGGTTCCGCAGCGCGTGCACCTCTTCAGCGCGACGCTGCGTGATAACCTGCTGCTCGCGGCACCTCAGGCCTCCGACGATGATCTGCGCGCCATGCTGGAGCAGGTTGGGCTGCAAAAACTGCTTGAGAACGATGGGCTGAACGGCTGGCTCGGGGAAGGCGGTCGTCAGCTCTCCGGCGGCGAGTTGCGCCGTCTGGCGATTGCACGCGCGTTGCTGCACGATGCGCCGCTGATGCTGCTTGATGAACCCACTGAAGGGCTGGACGCAACAACCGAGAGCCAAATCCTTGATTTACTGGCCCATGTTATGACCGGAAAAACCGTGCTGATGGTCACCCACCGCCTGCGCGGGCTGGCGAGTTTTGATCAGATAATTGTGATGGACAACGGACATATTATTGAGCAAGGTAGTCACACAGAACTGTTGGCGAAACAGGGTCGCTACTACCAGTTTAAACAGCGTCTGTAGACTATATTTGTACCGATCCTAACTCGCGTATTGGAGTTCTGCTGTCATGCGCCTGGTCCAGCTTTCTCGTCATAACATCGCGTTCCCTTCGCCGGAGGGAGCGCTGCGTGAACCTAATGGGCTGCTGGCCCTTGGCGGCGACCTTAGTCCTGCGCGGCTTTTGATGGCTTACCAGCGCGGCATTTTCCCGTGGTTTTCACCCGGCGACCCGATTTTATGGTGGTCTCCCGATCCCCGTGCCGTGCTGTGGCCGGCGCAGTTTCACCTGAGCCGCAGCATGAAGCGTTTCCATGCGAAATCACCCTACCGCGTCACCCTGAATCATGCCTTCGGTCAGGTCATTGAAGGCTGTGCCGAAGACCGTCATGAAGGAACCTGGATCACCCGCGATATCATTACCGCCTATCACCAGCTGCATGAGCTGGGTTTCGCGCACTCCATTGAAGTCTGGCAAGACGGTGAACTCGTCGGCGGGATGTATGGCGTTGCGCAGGGGACGCTGTTTTGCGGCGAATCGATGTTCTCCCGTGCCGTGAATGCCTCGAAAACCGCGCTGCTGATCTTCTGCCAGGAGTTTGCCCAGCGCGGCGGAAAACTGATGGATTGCCAGGTCCTCAATGAGCATACTGCCTCGCTCGGCGCGGTTGAAATCCCCCGCCGTCACTACATAGAACATCTGGACGTTTGCCGTCAGGAGAAGCTGCCGCGAGACTTCTGGGTACCAAGAACGCTCTTTATGCCCAATGCCTAAATGTTTTCCGCATATTTTTTGTGAGGGTGTTATAATTATGCCGCAGAGTAGGTTCTGCCTGTTGCCTCGCCGCCGTTTGGGTCCTCCGCTTCAGATAACGTCCTGACGTTTATCCTGTTGTATCCCCTTTACGAATGCGCTTTCCGTTCGGTTGTACCGTGACGCTTGGGCAATGCGCCGAAACTATTTTGCTGCGTTTTAAACGCGCAATTCTTTACTTAATTGATGAATTTCGGCATTATCTTGCCGGTTCAAAACTTGGTAGTGATACCCCAGAGGATTAGATGGCCAAAGAAGACAATATTGAAATGCAGGGTACCGTACTTGATACGTTGCCTAACACCATGTTTCGCGTAGAGCTGGAAAACGGTCACGTGGTAACTGCGCACATCTCCGGTAAAATGCGCAAAAACTATATCCGCATTTTAACGGGCGACAAAGTGACTGTTGAACTGACCCCGTACGACCTGAGCAAAGGCCGCATTGTCTTCCGTAGTCGCTAATTGTTTTCGCCTGTAATGGCAGATGAATATATAAAGGTCGGGTTAACCCCGGCCTTTTTTATTTAACGGCTTAATGCCGGGCAGGAAGATGTATTGTCATGCGGGGCTGCGCCGGCGTGATTAAATCCCCGGCCATGGAATGCGCCATATCATGCAGCAATCCCGTCAGGTGCGGCAGCATATCCCGATCAAAATGGGACACCAGCAGCACGTGGTTTACTGCCCGGCAGTAGTCACACTTTGTTTCGGTATCTTCCAGTAGCCACGCTTTTTGTCGCGGTGGTTCAGCGTCCTCCTCAAATTCCACTATCTGAAAATCACGCATTGATTCTGTGAGTCCGCTTTTGACTTCTTCCAGATACGCGCCTAAACAGCGGCACACGGGCTGCGTTTGCGGGTGGGCGTTGCAGTCCAGCAGAATTTCGGTGAGCAGCATGCAGCGCTCGGCCAGGGTCGGGAGATCGGGGTTGAGGGAGAGTTCGCTGTAGAGCTGGGAAAGAGACTGGTTTTCCATGATCATAATTTCCATATTAAAAGCTAACAATTACCACCAGAAACGCCAACTTCGGGTGGCAGACTGAACCGGTTTGGCGTACCGACCATATGGAAAATCGGCGCTTCAAAGAAGCCCCGGTTCAGCCCACCATATTTGAAGGTGCGGATTATACCGCAGCTAAAAAAAGAGTGAACGAAACCAGTGACATTGCTGTGAGCAATATCTTTCCCTATGTGTGTTATCAGGACGCCAATCCTGACACCTGATTTTGCAGGTGCGTCGCCATTCTAGGACTGTGAATTTATACAGCAATGAGTGAGATGAAAATATGGAAAGCGCCTCGCAAAGTTTCGGTGCGGGCAGGCATAAAAAAACCGGGCAGTTGCCCGGTTTTTAAGACTAATGCTGGAAATTAGTGAGCCGCTTCCGGCTTGTGCTTCTGCGCACTCTGGAAATCGTACGTCAGCTCATTCTTCTCCTGGTCCAGCGCGACCGTCACCTGACCGCCGTCTACCAGCAAGCCAAACAGCAGCTCGTTCGCCAGCGGTTTCTTCAGGTTGTCCTGAATCACACGCGCCATTGGACGGGCCCCCATCGCACGGTCGTAGCCTTTCTCAGCCAGCCAGTTGCGGGCCTCCTGGCTCACTTCCAGCGACACGCCTTTCTGATCCAGCTGAACCTGCAGTTCGACGATGAACTTATCCACTACCTGATGGATAACCTCGGTAGAGAGGTGATCGAACCAGATGATGTTGTCCAGACGGTTACGGAACTCCGGCGTAAAGATCTTCTTGATCTCTTCCATCGCATCGGTGCTGTTATCCTGATGGATAAGGCCGATAGATTTGCGCTCCGTTTCACGCACACCGGCGTTGGTGGTCATTACCAGCACGACATTGCGGAAGTCCGCCTTGCGCCCGTTGTTATCGGTCAGCGTCCCGTTGTCCATCACCTGCAGCAGGATGTTGAACACGTCCGGGTGCGCTTTCTCGATTTCATCGAGCAGCAGTACCTGTCTCTTATACACATCTCCGAGCCCACGAGACGTAGAGGAATCT
>ENA-OZKH01000674-OZKH01000674.1-human-gut-metagenome-genome-assembly--contig:-NODE-674-length-12299-cov-8.439399_pt1 | contig 12299 bp, 9 predicted proteins | sample MGYA00244180_ERZ653758 | MGnify/ENA primary metagenome ERZ653758 (study PRJEB26926, sample SAMN06165252) | human gut metagenome | biome: ENVO:00009003; feature: ENVO:2100002; material: ENVO:00002003...
GAGATTCCTCTACGTCTCGTGGGCTCGGAGATGTGTATAAGAGACAGAAGGAGGTATCTAAATGCAGACAGGCGCCCTCATCGTGGCTGCGGGGAAATCATCACGAATGGTAGACTTTAAACCCATGCTTCAGCTTGGCTCCATTTCCATCGCACAGCGCGTGATCAATAATTTCCGGCAGGCCGGAATCTCCAAAGTAGTAGTGGTAACCGGATATCATGCAGATGTTCTGGAATGCCACCTGGCTTCCAATAATGTAGTCTTTCTTCGAAATGAGAACTATGCAAACACTCATATGTTTGATTCTGTCCGAATCGGACTTGAGTATCTGAAAGACAAAGTGGATACGGTGCTCTTTACACCTGTTGATGTTCCGCTGTTCACAGCCCAGACAGTCACTCAAATGCTCTCTCTGGGGCGTCCCCTTGTAACTCCGGTCTGTAATGGCAATCCCGGTCATCCCATTCTGATCCGTTCCACACTGATTGATTCCATCCTAAGTGATGACGGAAAATCAGGACTTAAAGGTGCTGTGGATAACTGCGGGGAACCCATGTATTATCTTAATGTAAAGGATCCTGGTATTATTCATGATGCTGATACACCAGAGGATTATGCTGAACTTCTCCGCATACACAACCAGAGTCTGATCCGTTCTGAAATCCATATTCAGCTAGCCCGGGAAAAAGTTTTTTTTGATGAAAAACTCTATTCGCTGCTTACACTGATCCATGAAACAGGATCTGTCCGCGATGCCTGTGAGCGCATGCACATTTCCTATTCTACCAGCTGGAACCTGATCCATACCCTGGAATCACAGCTTCATGAACCTCTGATCATCAGAAGCCAGGGCGGTACAAGGGGAAGCCATAGCGAACTGACACCATACGGCGAAGAATTTCTGAAACGATATGCCCGTTTTTCAGAAGAAACACGTTCCTGTTCAAAAAAAATATTTGAAGAATGTTTCGGAGGGTTTTTAAATGCGTAACCTTTATCTGGTCCGGCATGGAAAACCACAGTATCCGGATGAACATTCTTACTGTGTAGGACAGACAGATTTCTCTCTATCCATGCTTGGACATCTGCAGGCAGTCCTTCTTAATGAAGAATTGTCCGATAAAATATCAGGGGTATACTGCAGTCCTTTGTTAAGAACTGTTGAGACAGCAGGCCATATGGCACCTGAGCTTCCACATATCATTGTTTCTGATCTGTCAGAACGAAATCTGGGAGAATGGGATGGCCTTTCTTTTGATGAAATACGCCAGAGATGGCCGGACATTTATAAAGCGCGTGGGAATAACCCTGATCATCCGATCCCGGGAGCAGAAACTCCTGCTGCATCTGGTTTTCGCTTTTCGCAGGCAGTTCATAAGATTCTTTGCGCTTCTGAAGGTGATATTGCAGTGGTAACTCATACAGATGTAATCTCTTCTTATTTACATGCATTACATTCTGATATGTACAGCAGGCAGCAGTTTCGTCTGCCCTGCGGCTCTTACTATCATCTGGAAGTGAATGAAAAAAATAATATTTCTTTCTCTGATCCCAGTTATATACTGCCTCATCCTGAATTAAATGACGGACTATGTCTCAGGCTTCGCAATGCTGTTTCTCTGCCCCGTCATGTACAAGCTCACAGTGATGCTGTTACTGAACTTGCCTGTTGTTTATGCAATATGCTGGAATCCAATGGTTATATCTTTGACCAGAAGCTTGTTCGCTCCGGTGCACTTCTGCATGATATTGCCAGACTTCAGAGGCATCACGCGAAAACAGGCGGTGAACTTTTCTTACAGTTAGGTTATCCTGAGATCAGCCAGATCATTTCACAGCACCATGGTCTGTTGGAAGCCACGCTGGATGAAGCAGCTATTGTATTTCTGGCTGATAAACTGATTCAGGAAACACAGCGTGTAACCATAGAAAAAAGATTTGCCGACAGCATGAGTAAATGCAAAAGTCCGGAAGCTCGCAAAGCTCATGAGCAGCAGTTAGAACAAGCCCGCAAACTGCAGGACATTATACAATCACTCTGCCATATCACGCTTTAGTTCAGGCGGGCAGACGTACACAACTGGAGCAGAAAAATCACTTAATTTAGTTAGGAGGTATTTTATTATATGAGAACATTATTTCAGACAATAAAACAACAATTCCTGGAGGGAAACGATCTTGTACTTGTTTCCGTTACAGCATCCTCAGGGTCTACACCAAGAGGTGCCGGTTCCCGCATGCTGGTCGGAAAAAACGGCAGAATTTCCGGAACCATCGGAGGTGGAGCTGTAGAATATCGTGCTGAATGTATGGCATTGGATATTCTTGAAAAAAAGGAATCCTGCGAGCATGAATTCCGGCTGAATCATAAAGATGTTGAAAATATTGGTATGATCTGTGGTGGTGATGTTACGGCCTTTTTCCAGTATCTTGATCATAACGATCCGATTATTATGGAAATCACGGAAACTGCTGAAAAATTCTATGAAGAGCGAAAAGATTTCTGGCTGATTTGCGATCTTCTCACCACCTCCGGTGTGAGCCTTTACAGTCCTGCATGCGGTCTCATCGGAACTGCCAATGTTCCTTCTTCTGTATTATCTTCTTTGTCTCTAAAGCCACACCGATATCACAGTGAAGATTATGATCTGTTTTCTGAACAGATTGGAACCTCAGGAACTGTCTATGTATTCGGCGGCGGACATGTCTCACAAAAGCTTGTCCCAATCCTTGCAAGCGTTGATTTTCGCTGTGTTGTCCTGGATGACCGGCCGGAATTTACAAATCCTGCTCTTTTCCCAGGAGCAGTTGAAACAATACTTTGTGATTTCAACCATCTGGACCAGTATGTTTCTATTACAGCTGCTGATTATTGCTGCGTCATGACACGTGGACATTCCTATGATACCATTGTACAGGCACAGCTTCTCGCTACACCTGCATGTTATATAGGCGTCATTGGAAGCCGTGCAAAAAAAGCTGCTGTATTTCGCCGTCTGATTGAAGAATACAACATTAATGAACAAGATTTAAACCGTATCATCTCACCTATAGGACTGGAGATCAAAGCAGAAACACCGGCTGAAATCGCCATCTCCATCACAGGACAGATGATCCAGGTTCGCGCTGACAGAAAGGATACATCAAAATGATGGCAAAATCAGTATATAAAACTGTAATATTTGGTGCCGGACAAATTGGACAAATGACCGCAAGACTTCTCAGCAGTCCCTGTCAGCTCCTGTGCTTTGCTGATAATGACCCCCATAAACACGGATCATATATTGGAAATATTCCAGTCTGTTCTCCGGATACTGCAGCAGCACTTCTCCCGGATCTGGTCATCCTGGGAGTTCTGGATGAAGAACGGCGCAATTCTATGATAAAGCAGATGGAAAACTTAGGTTATCACGGACCTTTTCGTGATCCCTCCGTCCTTCGCATGTTTGACGCACGGGTTGCTGTTATGCGTCTTTTATCTGAGCAGATCTATCAATTGGATATTCCGGGAAATGTTGCAGAACTAGGTGTTTTTCGAGGTGAATTTTCTTCCCTGATCAGTGCAGCCTTTCCAGACCGAAAAATCCATCTTTTTGATACTTTTGAGGGATTTTCAGAAAAGGATATCACAATAGAAGCCTCCGGTAATCTGTCCCGTGCCAAAACAGGTGATTTTTCTTCTACTGATATTGACTCTGTTCTTCATGTTATGCCTAATCCTACACGTACTGTGATCCACAAAGGATGGTTTCCGGATACCTTTTCCGATGTCACAGATGAAACTTTTTGTTTTGTATCTCTGGACGCAGATCTCTATGCTCCAACTGCAGCCGCACTTCCTCTGTTCTATGAACGCCTGGCCACCGGAGGAGTTCTCCTGATCCACGATGTGTACAGTACACAGTTTTCCGGATGTCGAAAAGCGGTCGGGGAATTCTGTCTGAAAAACCATCTGTTTGCAGATCCTGTATGCGATCTGCATGGAAGCGCAATGATCCGAAAATTATAAAAGGAAACGCCGGAACCGGTATTTACCGGAACCAGCGTTTCTTTTTCATTTATTTATTGTATAGCCCTTTTCCACGTCCATGCCTAACCTTTATAAAATTCCTTTCAGAACATTTTCCAACGCTTCTCATGGAAGTAATTTCAGGACTGGCCAATCAAAAAAATAACCGCTAGAAGCCTTGATTTCTAGCGGTTCTACGTGCGTTAGAGGTTGCTGCGTGCCAGTGGCACGCGTTTAGCAACGACCGGAGCGAAGCGTAGATCGAACCCGTTCGAGTCCGACCCGTACTCGAATAAAAAAATAAGACAGTGCATTTGCACTGTCTTATTTTTTATTAGCGTGCGTTAGAGGATTCGAACCCCCGGCCTTTTGGTCCGTAGCCAAACGCTCTATCCAGCTGAGCTAAACGCACATCCTTGTGAAGTTCTTATCTCGTGTCCCTCACAACAATGAGTATTCTACTCTATACTGGAGCATTTGTCAACACTTTTTTTGAATTTTTTATTTTTTTCTTTTGATTCGCAAAATTATAACAATTTACAACTATTCTGTAATGATATCAGTACACAGGTACACCAAAATACCATCGCAGTCCTGTTTTCATTAATTCCGCCGCAAAGCCTCGATCGGGCTCAGTTTTGCTGCTTTCTTCGCAGGATAAATTCCAAAGAATACTCCTACTGCACAGGAAAACAAAGTCGCCGCCATAATTGTACTCAGGCTGATTCCCGGAGTGATGGACATTCCCATACTGCTGCTTATGATTGAACAGATCACATATCCGCCAATCACACCCAGAACAATTCCTATCACCCCTCCAATCACCGTCAGAATTGCCGCCTCTGCCAGAAACTGCATCATAATAGAAGAGGTTTTCGCTCCCAGTGACTTACGGATACCAATCTCTCTGGTACGTTCTGTTACGGAAACCAGCATAATATTCATAACGCCGATACCGCCAACCAGAAGGGAAATTCCCGCCACAAAGGAGATAAAAGCAGTCACCATATCCAGCATCTGATTCATAGAGCTCATAATATCCTGAAAGCTCTGTACCTGAAAGTAATCTTTTCCTGCACACTGATGTCTTTTTTCCATCAGTTTTACCACTTTGTCAGCAACATCCTGACTGTTTAAGCTCTTATCTGCCTGCATTGTTACTGAGAAAAAGTAATCGGATACACCGGTGAATTCATTCATTGTAGTATAGGGAACATTAATAGTCACCGGCATTCCCTCATAAGTATAACTGACAAAGGTTCCATTTTCTTTCTGGGTTGTCACCCCGCAGATACGAAGACTTTTGGTCAGTCCATAACAATTGACATCTACAGTCATTCCAACCACATCATCTGTGCCAAAGAGTCTTTTTGCATCTGCATCGGAAAGCACACAGACATTTTTTGCTTCCTGAACTTCATTTTCCCCGAAATATACTCCATGCTTCATGGTGGCATTATTTAACAGCTTTGCATCCGGTCCCTCACCCGTCAGCACAAGAGAAAAATTTCCCTTACCTGTGGTAGTTTCTCCACTGAATGAATCCGAAACATTTACTCCTTCTATACCGTCTACCGCCCGGATTGCTTCCACATCATCCGCAGTGATCCACTCCTCATCTGTCTGTGCCTCATCGCTGACACTGATGGCAATCTGCCCGCCGCCGATATCATCAATTTCACTGTTCATCTGGTTCTTGGTTCCTTCACCCACAGATACAATGGCAATTACAGAAGCAATGCCAATGATAATGCCAAGCATAGTCAGAAAAGAACGTCCCTTATTTGCCATAATGTTATGGACTGCCATCTTGATATATTCATACAGATTACTCATCAGCATCCTCTCCTGTCTGTTCAGGAACTGCCTGTACTTCCATTCCCTCTGTGTAATCACCCAAATCTGCGATTACTTCTTCTCCTTCTTTGATTCCGTCCGTAATTTCCACATAATCCTCTGAGCTGATTCCTGTGGTAATATTTCTCTTTGTCACCAGTCCATCTTCTATCACATAGCAGAAGGAGCCTTCTTTTCCGATATTGACCACTTCCACAGGAAGAGTCACCACATTTTTCGCAGAAGCCGCATAAATCTTAACCTTTGCATCTACTCCCAGGAAAATATCTTCATCCGGATTATCAATGCTTACTGTTGCTGAAATGACCGGCGTTCCTTTTTCATTCTGCACCGCAATATGACTCATTTTTGTTACAGTACCCTGATAAGTATTATCCCCCAAGGTAATCTCAACAGACTGCCCCTCTTTCACTGTATTATAATCATATTTAGAGAGAGTCACATCCACACTTGCCTTGTCTGTATTCTCAATAGTAAACAGTTCCATACCCTGAGTAACTGCTGCTCCCTGCTTAATATCTGCCTTGGATATGATTCCGTTAAATTCCGCGGTGATTCCTTTCTTTCCTTCCTTCACCAGCTCCTCGGCTGATTTTGCGTCCAGTTCGGAAAGATTATCTGTTACTTTCAGTTTCTCTTTTTCTTCTTTTGTCAGGCTTGTGGAATCTGCCTCTGCGATAGCTTTCTCAGAAGCCAGATCTGACTGAAGCTCTGCAAGTTCATCGCTTGCTGTCTCAAGTGCACTTTCCAGAGCAGAAGTATCCGCAGTTACTGTCCCGCCATCACTTCCACTGTAATCATATCCGTAGGAGGAAGAATCTTCCCCATCGCTGTCATCTGCATCTGAACCGTCTGAAATTCCCCATGAGTAATCTGCACTGCTTTCTGTGAAATCAGAAAGTACCGGCATTTTCGGTGTCTGCTGCTTAAGATCATTATAAGTCTGCTGTGCCTGCTGCATTGCGAGCTGTGCCTGTGTTCTTGCAGCCTCCGCATTATCCAGAGCCTGTGTATTCTCATCTGAAGGGTCTGCCTGCCATGTTGCAAATGCCATCTGATATGTGGTGTCTGCCTGATTATAATCGCTTTGTGCCTGATTATACTGTGCATTCAGATCTGAGAGCTGCTGCTGGTACTGCGGAAGAGTCTCCGTCTTGTATGTATAAAGTGCGGCCTGATATTTACTCTGGATTTCCTCCTGTTTCTTTGCCTCTGCCTGGGCTTTTGCCTGAGCTTCCTGCTGCTGTGCCTGAGCCTGAGCTGCTGCCTGTGCGGATGCCTGAGCTGCCGCTTCACGCTGTGCCGCTGCTGCTGCCGCTGAAATCTGTGATTTCAGAGACGAGACATAAGCTTTTTTATCCTTTATTTTCTTCTCAAGCTCCTGAACATTCTTTTTGGCATCCTTCTGCTTCTTCTCTGCTTTGTCAGATTTATTTCTTGTATCCTTTGTATCATACTTTGTTGATTTCAGATTCAGTTCTGCTTTCCGATTATCTTTCTCCAGATCCTCTGTATTAAACTCGATCAGTTTTGTTCCCTTTTTCACCACATCTCCCTGGGCAAAAGAAACCGTTTTCAGCTCTGCATTTACAGGAGAATAATAGGTCTTCTCCTCTTCACTTCCCACTGTTCCTGTAGCATCTACAATTTCCTCAACATCACCCTTCTCTGCAATTACCACCTGAACCTGCGGGATCTGATTTTCTGTGGAATTCCTCTGACCTGCTACTGTAACTCCGCCGGCAACAACGAGAACAGCTGCTGCTCCAATAATAATTTTCTTTTTACTTTTCTTTTTTTTCATAATATTTGTCTCCTTGTAACCGGGTTTATGCATCCAGCTGATTTTTTATATATTCTTCTTTCCCATAGTTTTTATTGATAAAATCTGACTCTATCTTTCCATCCATAATTCTGACTACACGCCTTGCCTGAGCAGCAATCCCATTATCATGTGTGATCAATATAACCGTTTTTCCCTGCTCGTGCATACTTTTAAGAATCTGAAGAATCTCCTTACTGGATGCAGAATCCAGATTTCCTGTAGGTTCATCTGCCAGGATCACCGGTGGCTGGGCCGCGATTGCTCTTGCAATAGCCACCCTCTGCTGCTGTCCTCCTGACATTTCATTTGGTCTGTGATCCATACGTTTCTCAAGCCCTACCATAGTCAGTGACTCTACTGCCAGCTTATGTCTCGTTTTTCTGTCTACCCCTCTGTAAACCAGCGGTAGTTCCACATTTTCAATTGCAGTCAGATTTGAGATCAGATTAAATCCCTGAAAAATAAATCCGATCTCCCGGTTTCTGACTTCTGAGAGTTCATTGTCTTCCATTGTGGACACATCAGTTCCATTCAGAAAATATTCGCCGGATGTAGGCACATCCAGACAACCCAGCATATTCATAAATGTAGACTTTCCTGAACCTGACTGTCCGATAATAGCAACAAACTCACCCTTATTAATTTCCAGATTAATATGATCCAGCGCCCGTACTTCATTCTCGCCGGGATTATATATTTTACACAAATCTTTTACTCTGATCAGCGCTTCCTCCATCTTTCCCTCCCGTCTATTAAATATCCTGCTCCAATCCAGATCTTACAGAATCGCAACCTGTCTTTCGTAAGATATCAGAAATACCTTTTACAATCATAACCTCACTTATATGTTAAAAGGGCAGCGCTTCAGTTTTCCAAAAGCTCTGCCCTTATCTGCGGAATCTGCAAGTCTCTGTTATCAGAAACGATACAGCTTCCACGATTTCTTCATATTTTTATTCCGCATCTGCCTGACTTTTTATGCTTCCAGCAGAAATGCCTTATATGCTTTCTTAGCTTCGTAAATATCTGCCTTACTTGTCACTTCCCATGGTGCATGCATACTGAGCACTGCCACACCGCTGTCAATGACTTCCATTCCATAAAGTGCTGCGATATAAGCGATTGTTCCGCCTCCGCCTATATCAACTTTACCAAGCTCAGCTGTCTGGAATGCAACTTCATGGCTGTCAAAAATATTTCTGACTCTTGCCACATATTCTGCATTTGCATCATTCGAGCCGGATTTACCTCTTGCTCCGGTAAATTTATTTAATACGATACCTCTTCCAAGATAAGCTGCATTCTTTTTCTCAAATGCCTCCCCATAAGCCGGATCATAGCCTGCACTTACATCAGAGGAAAGCATACTGGAATTCTTCAGAGTTCTTCTCAATCTCAGATCACTGTAGCATCCCATTGCATCCAGAAGTTCAGCCACTGCGTTCTCAAAGAAACGTGACTGCATACCGGTTGCACCTACGCTTCCAATCTCTTCTTTATCAGTAAACAGACAGCAGGAAGTGTGTTTCGGGGTGTCCATCCCAAGCATTGCAAGCAGAGAAGTATATGCGCACACTCTGTCATCCTGTCCATAAGCAGCAATCATACTTCTGTCCAGACCACACTCTCTTGCCTTTCCTGCCGGTACGATCTCCAGCTCTGCAGAAAGAAAATCTTCCTCTTCCATATCATACTTCTCTTTAAGGATATTCAGTACATTCTGTTTTACTGCCTCTTTCTTCTTATCATCTTCCAGGTCTTTCAGTGGTCTGCTGCCGATTAGGATGTCCAGATTCTCTCCCTCGATCACTTCTGCCGCTTTTTTCTGCATCTGCTTTCCTGCAAGATGGATCAGAAGGTCTGTGATATATACGATCGGATCATCCTCATCCTCACCGATATTTACTTCTGCTGTACTTCCGTCTTTCTTTACCACTACGCCATGGATTGCCAGGGGAAGAGTCACCCACTGGTATTTCTTAACACCGCCATAATAATGGGTATCCAGATATGCAAGATCCGTATCCTCATATAATGGATTCTGTTTGACATCAAGACGTGGAGAATCAATGTGTGCTCCCAGAATATTCATTCCCTCAGAAATATCATCCTGTCCGATATGAAACAGTGCAATGATCTTCTTCATTCCGACTGTATAAACTTTATCTCCTGCTTTCAGTTTCTCACCCTTCGCAGTCTTCTCTTCCAGAGATTCATAACCTGCTGCCCGTGCTTCTCTGATGATCTGCGTCACACATTCACGCTCTGTTTTTCCCACATTAAGAAAATTGCGATACGCTTTTGCAACCTGCTCCAGTTCTTTTTCTTCTGCTTCTGTATAAGAAAGCCATGCATTTCTACGTTCCATTTACTGTTCCGCCTTTCTTTATGACTGTCATTCATAGTATTGCTTTGATAACGGTAACTATTCATCAGTTCGCTATTATGTAATGGTATTGAACAATTACCTGTTTTTCATTATAAAACATCCTCTGAAAATTTTCCATATGATTAATATTTATTTGTCAGTGGACATTATGATTCATTTCCGCTATAGTTGATGGCAGGTTAATGTTTCTCCTCTCAAATTCATTATTTGCGAGGATTATTATAAAAATATCTGCAATACCAGGAGGTTCTGTCATGAAAAATTCAGAGGAACTGCGTCAGCAGCTTCGTTCCATAAACCGCAAAAGTTATCCGGCATATAAAGGGCTGAAAGGTCTGTATCATTTTGGAAATTATATTCTGTCCATCGACCATGTGCAGGGAGATCCTTTTGCTTCTCCCTCTCATGTCAGCATTCAGATTTCACACAGAGATGCCGGATTTCCCGTCGAATATTATAAAGATACACTTACCGGGACTACTCTTTGCGACTATCTTACACGTCAGTTTGAAAAACAGGTCAGTCAGTACAGCTTTCGTGCAAAAGGCTCCGGCAAAAGCGGCCTGCTCACTGTCAGTCATTGTGGTCAGGAGATTCTTTCCCGGACAGCCTGTGAAATAACAGAAAAAGGCATAACCGCCCGCTTTTTTGTGGGCTTCCCTGCTAATGGCCGCACGATCAATGCCACTGAACTGGAGAAAATCCTTTTTGATTTTCTGCCTGTATGCATTCAAAAATCCTTTTTCTATTCCAGCCTTAATGCAAAGGAATTACAGAATTATATAGAGCTTGCAGAGGATCAGGAATTTATCCGTCAGACGCTGCCCGCAAAAAATCTCTGCGCATTCATAGCCGACGGCTCCATCCTCCCAAGAGAAAGCGGTATTTCCTCCCGCCCTATGAAAGCTTCCGTTCCCTTTACTTCTCCGGACAGTCTGCGCATTTCCATAAATCTTCCCCATAAAGGAAAAATCACAGGCATGGGAATTCCAAAGGGAATCACTCTGATCGTAGGCGGTGGATATCATGGCAAATCCACGCTTCTGAATGCACTTGAACTTGGTGTATACAATCATATCCCCGGAGATGGACGTGAATACGTGATCACAGATGCAACTGCTGTCAAACTGCGTTCAGAAGATGGCCGCTTTATCAAGGATGTGGATATTTCCATGTTTATAAATGATCTTCCAAACAAGAAAGATACCCGCTGTTTCTCTACACTGGATGCCAGTGGAAGCACTTCACAGGCAGCCGGTATCGCAGAAAGCATGGAAGCCGGAAGCCACCTTTTTCTTCTTGACGAAGACACCTCCGCAACTAACTTCATGGTTCGTGATGCTTTCATGCAGCAGGTTATCCAGCGTGAGAAAGAGCCGATCACTCCGTTTCTGGAGCGTGCAGAGGATCTTTATAAAAAAGCAGGGATTTCTACAATTCTTGTTGCCGGAAGTTCCGGGGCATTCTTTCATATTGCAGATACAATTATCCAGATGGACAATTACGTTCCAAAAGATATTACAGCTTCTGTCAAAAAATTATGCAGCCAATATCCTCTGCCTGCTGTTTCAGTTACTGATTTTCAGCTTCCGCACAGCCATCGCATTATGAGCAGACCTGCCGAATCTTCTAAGCGCCTCAGACATAACAGTCGTGGAAATCATTCCGATTCCGGTGCCGCAAAACCTGAGCGCCTGAAAACCAGAATCTCCGGAACAGATGGCTTCTCTCTCGGCAGACAGGAGATTGATCTCCGCTATACAGAACAGCTTATTGACGCAGAACAGACCGCTGCCTTAGGTCTCCTGCTGAAATATGCAGTTGAACATCTGGCAGACGGCAGACGTACCCTGCCTGAGATTGTGCAGTTTCTCTGGAAAAATCTCTCTTTACATGGTCTGTCCTTCTTTACGGAGAATCAAAAAATTTCCTGTGGTTACGCTACTCCCCGTATTCAGGAAATTTATGCCTGTCTTAATCGTTACAGAGGTTTATAAGAAAGAATCCTGCTTCAGTGACATAATAAAATCACCGCTTCTCCGTCGATCTTGTCGGCTAAGCGGTGATTCACGTTCATTTTACACTTTTTAGGGAAAGGAAAGATTTTCTCTTAAGGTACGTCATTTCCTTAAGATGTAAATATCATAACCTATAAATGTGAGAGAAATTCTGTCTCTTATACACATCTCCGAGCCCACGAGACGTAGAGGAATCTCGTA
>ENA-OZKH01000679-OZKH01000679.1-human-gut-metagenome-genome-assembly--contig:-NODE-679-length-12200-cov-5.622890_pt1 | contig 12200 bp, 10 predicted proteins | sample MGYA00244180_ERZ653758 | MGnify/ENA primary metagenome ERZ653758 (study PRJEB26926, sample SAMN06165252) | human gut metagenome | biome: ENVO:00009003; feature: ENVO:2100002; material: ENVO:00002003...
CAGGGAGCTGGTCGTACTGGCAGGCTTTCTGGTGGCAATTCCACCTATGATCGTGGAAGCATATCCGAACAGAATCATCAATATTCATCCATCCCTCATTCCGTCTTTTTGTGGCGTAGGATTTTATGGTCTTCATGTCCATGAGGGTGTGCTTGCACGCGGAGTCAAGGTTAGCGGTGCAACGGTTCATTTTGTGGATACCGGTACAGATACAGGACCGATCATCCTTCAAAAAGCGGTGGAAGTACAGCAGGGAGACACTCCGGAGGTGCTTCAACGTCGTGTTATGGAGGAAGCAGAATGGAAAATCCTTCCGAAAGCAATTGATCTGATTGCGAATAACAGAGTTTCAGTTCAGAATGGAAAAGTTGTTATTGATTAAGAATGCTTTATTAATAAAAATTTGTTGTTGATAGAAGAAGTCTAATAGTAGGAGGCAGATAAAAGCTCATGAAAGTACTGATTGTTGGAAGTGGCGGAAGAGAACATGCAATTGCATGGAGTGTTGCAAAAAGCCCGAAGGCAGATAAGATTTACTGTGCACCGGGAAATGCAGGAATCGCAGAGTATGCGGAGTGCGTGAACATTGGTGCTATGGAATTTGAAAAACTTGCTGATTTTGCTCAGGAGAAAGCAATCGATCTTACCATTATCGGTATGGATGATCCTCTGGTTGGCGGTGTGGTAGATGTATTTGAAGCACGTGGCCTGAAAGTCTTTGGCCCGAGAAAGAATGCAGCTATCCTTGAAGGCTCCAAAGCGTTCTCAAAAGATCTGATGAAAAAATACAATATTCCCACAGCGGCATATGAGAATTTTGATGATCCTGAGAAAGCACTGGAATATCTCCGCACAGAAGCCAGATTTCCAATTGTCCTGAAGGCTGATGGTCTTGCACTCGGCAAGGGGGTACTGATCTGTCAGGATCTGAAAGAGGCAGAAGATGGCGTAAAAGAGATCATGGAAGATAAGAAATTCGGAAATGCCGGAAATACCATGGTCATCGAAGAATTTATGACAGGACGTGAAGTCTCTGTGTTATCATTTGTAGATGGAAAAACTATCCGTACAATGACATCCGCACAGGATCATAAACGCGCTCAGGACGGTGATCAGGGATTGAATACGGGCGGAATGGGAACTTTCTCCCCGAGTCCATTCTACACAGAAGAGGTAGATGAATTCTGCAGGAAATATGTATATCAGCCGACAGTGGACGCAATGGCTGCAGAAGGACGCCCGTTTAAGGGAATCATTTTCTTTGGTCTTATGCTTACACCGGATGGTCCGAAGGTATTGGAATATAATGCACGCTTCGGAGATCCGGAAGCACAGGTAGTCCTGCCACGTATGAAGAATGATATCATTGAAGTAATGGAAGCTTGCGTAAATGGAACACTGGACCAGGTAGACCTTCAGTTCGAGGATAATGCAGCAGTGTGCGTAGTACTTGCAAGTGATGGATATCCTGTAAAATATGAAAAAGGTATCCCAATGTACGGCTTTGAAAATTTCAAAGGCAAAGACGGATATTACTGCTTCCACGCAGGAACCAAACTGAAAGACGGTCAGATTGTTACTAATGGTGGCCGTGTTCTGGGAATTACTGCGACAGGCAAAGATTTAAAAGAAGCAAGAAAGAATGCATATGAAGCTACAGAGTGGATTACATTCGCAAATAAATATATGCGCCATGATATTGGAAAAGCAATTGATGAAGCATAAAAAATATTGATGTTTAAAAATAAACAGGAGACAAGGCTGGGATAAAAGTCCCATTCTTGTCTCCTGTTTTATGGTTGGCAGATACTTCTTCTGTCCAAAATGATCTCGATGTAATATTTTTTGAAAGAACGATAGAATCCACATAAATTATTTTGCATAAATAATACGAGCGATTTCCTTTACTTTTCATGCAATCTGTTATAAAATAGAAAAGTACTGTAAAGCAAAGTTACAGATTGAGATGAATTGTAACGTAGCAGAAACAGCAAGGAGAAAGTTACTGTTCAGCATATGCACAGTAATGGGAGAAATATTATGAACAGGAAAAGTCAGAAAGAGATTCAGGTGACGACACATATGGTGCGCCAGTTTCTGCAGGAGAATGAAGATACCGGTTATCGGGATTTTCACAGCAATCTTCTGCCGGGTGTGGATAATGTTATGGGAATCAGACTTCCGGTGTTGCGAAAATTTGCAAAGCAGCTTTCTGGTATGGACTGGCAGGAATGGTTTGAACAGGCGGATGACCAGTGGTATGAAGAAACGATGCTTCGCGGATTGGTGAGTGCTTATGCAAAGATGGAATGCAAAGAACGCTTAACATATGTGGCAAAATTTGTGCCGGACATTAATAACTGGGCAGTATGCGATTGCTTTTGCAGTACATTAAAAGATGCAGATAAATACCAGACAGAATACTGGGATTTTATTGAAACGTATTTTACTTCGAATAAAGAATACGAAGCAAGATTTGCGGCAGTCATGCTTCTGGGACATTTTGTGAAGCGTGAATATTTGAAAGAGAGTATCAGACGTCTGGAGAGTATCACTCAGCAGGGATATTATGCAAAGATGGCAGTGGCGTGGGCAGTATCTGTATATTTTGCGGCATTTCCGGATGAGATGCTGACATACTTGCAGGACGGTCACAAACTGGATGAATTTACATATAAGAAATCACTACAGAAGATCACAGAGTCTTATCGTGTTGATAAGGAAATGAAAAAGATCATAAAAGAAATGAGACAGAGAGGATAAAATAATGGGAATCAGCAAAGAAGAAGCAATCAAGGAATTACAGAACAGAGAGACAGTATTTGTTGCATACTCACAGGCTACCAAACTGCCATATGTGAAATGTGACGAAGAGACTTATAATGACCAGGCATGGATTTTTTCCACAGAAGAGGGAATCAAGGAATTCGGCAAAAAGATGATTGAAGATAAGATTCTTCTTATGGGAATGAGATTTTCCAAGAAAGATTATCCAAGATTATATGGTACTTTTTATGCCATTGGTGTTAACACTGTTGTATGGGTAGACGGTGAAGATAAAATTGAGATTGATCTTCCGGATGTTGCAAAACAGGCAGATATGAGCAAGATTGAGCCGGCTAAGAGACCGCTTCTGAATCCTACACTGGAGCTTTCCGGCATTTACTTTATGCAGGAACTCCGCCGTCCGGTAGAGAAGGATCAGCATGGAAATCTTCGTGAGCTTGAGGAAGAACTGATCGTAAACCTGAAGAAATCCGAATATCTGGTTGCTATGAATGTAGATCCTGAAGATCCTAAGAAGATCAATATTCCGTATCTCAAAAATAAAAAAGAAGAAATTCTCCAGCCTGTATTTACAGACGTTATGGAACTTGAGAAGTTTACAAAAGGTCAGAAGCTGCGTATTGCGAAAGTACCGTTTGCAAAACTTCCGGAGCTGTTAATCGATAAGGCAATGGCTTATGCAGTTAATCCATTAGGCTTTAACCTTGTTCTGAACAGAGAACAGCTCAATAAGATCATTGGCTTAAAATAATCAAGTCATGTAGATGAAATTCAGTTGACAGAAAGAAGATAAAGGGTGTGCATGCTGTGTGAGAACATGGCAGTACATCCCTTTTTGTTTTGAAAAATAATACAGCAATACGTCTTTCTGTTGCAAAAAATGTTGGTTTGTGCTAGGATATGTGTAACACAAAAAGGAGAAGAAAACGTATGATGATAGAAATAGATTTCAGCAGTGATGAAGCCATTTACATCCAGCTGACCAATCAGATCATCATGGGGATTGCTACGTCAAGACTGCAGGAGGGAGATACACTGCCATCAGTGAGACAGCTTGCAGATACAGTTGGGATAAATATGCATACAGTAAATAAAGCATATTCACTGTTGCGACAGGAGGGATTTGTCACTATCGACCGCAGACGTGGTGCAGTGATTTCTATTGATGTAAATAAACGGAAAGCATTGGAAGAACTGAAACAGAATCTCATGGTGGCGCTTGCGAAAGGATGTTGCAAGAGCGTAAGCAGAGAGGAAGTACATCAGCTTATTGATGAGATTTTTGACGAATATGATGAAAACAGATAGGAGAGGACATGGAGAGACAATTTACCAGACAGGCAGAGAATGCCCTCAAATTGGCAAAGACAACTGCGAAAACCTGTGGACATGGATATATCGGAACAGAACATCTTCTTGCAGGTCTTTTGAAAGAACCTGAAGGCACTGCGGGAAAAGTGCTGCAGGAATTTAACGTAGAAGAAGAAAAACTCAGGGAACTTATCAGCAGCCTGGTTACACCGGTTCAGGGCAATACTGCGGCAGCAGAAACAAAAGATCTCCAGTACAGCCCGAGAGCAAGAAGGATCATTGAACAGGCGAAGGAAGATGCTGAGAGTATGGAATGTCTTTGCGGAACAGAGCACCTGTTGCTTTCGCTTCTGAAAGAGACAGACTGCGTAGCGACCAGACTGCTTTTTACAATGGGAGTAAATATCCAGAAGTTGTTTGCGGCTATCCTGACAGCTATGGGATTTGACAATGATACCATTGCAGAGGAATTTCAGTACGCAAGGAATGCGGGAAACAAAAAAGTGACCAGTACCCCTACGCTGGATCAGTACAGTCGTGACCTGACACAGCTTGCAGCAGAGGGAAAACTGGATCCTGTGATAGGGCGTGATAAAGAAATTACCAGACTGATTCAGATTCTGAGCAGACGTACGAAGAATAATCCGTGTCTGACAGGGGAACCCGGAGTAGGTAAGACTGCCATTGTAGAGGGACTTGCACAGCGCATCGTTATGGGAATGGTTCCGGATACAGTGAAGGATAAGCGTCTTGTTGTGTTAGATCTTTCCGGCATGGTTGCGGGAAGCAAATACAGAGGTGAATTTGAGGAACGCATTAAGAATGTGATCCAGGAAGTAAAAGAACATCAGGGAATTCTGCTGTTCATTGATGAAATCCATACCATCATCGGAGCAGGTGGAGCGGAGGGAGCACTGGATGCTTCTAATATCCTGAAACCTTCTCTTTCCAGAGGTGAGATTCAGCTTATCGGCGCGACTACTCTGGAGGAATACCGTAAATATATTGAAAAAGACGCAGCACTGGAACGAAGATTCCAGCCTGTGACAGTGGAAGAACCATCTTCAGAGGAGACTGTTGAGATCCTTAAAGGTCTGCGTCCATATTATGAGAAACATCATGGGGTAAAGATTGAAGATGAGGCACTTGAGGCAGCAGTAAAAATGTCACAAAGATATATCAATGACCGTTTCCTTCCGGATAAGGCAATTGATATTATTGATGAAGCAGCATCAAAAGTTCAGCTTGCGGGTTATCAGTCAGCACCTGAAATGGAACAATATGAACTGGAACTGAATGAACTTCGTGAGGAGAAAGAACAGGCAGTTAAGACTGCAGATATTGAACGCGCAAAAAAAGCACAGGTACGCCAAAATGAAGTGGAAGCCGAAATGGAGAAAATCCGCATTAAGACTGAACGTAGAAATAAGAGGAAGAAACTTGTTGTAGATGAAGCTGCTGTTGCAGAGACGATTTCTGACTGGACAAAGATTCCTCTTCAGAAACTGACAGAGGGAGAAACCAAACGTCTTGCTCGTCTGGAGAAAGAACTTCATAAACGTGTGATCGGACAGAATGAGGCAGTGAAAGCTGTTGCGCAGGCAGTGAAACGGGGAAGAGTAGGACTTAAAGATCCGAACCGTCCCATTGGTTCTTTCCTTTTCCTTGGACCTACAGGTGTTGGTAAGACAGAACTTTCCAAGGCTCTGGCAGAAGCTGTCTTTGGAAGTGAACAGGCGATGATTCGTGTAGATATGTCCGAATATATGGAGAAACACAGTGTCTCCAAGCTGATCGGTTCTCCTCCGGGATATGTAGGATATGAAGAAGGCGGCCAGCTCAGTGAGAAGGTCCGCAGAAATCCGTACAGTGTATTGCTTTTTGATGAGATTGAGAAGGCACATCCGGATGTGTTTAATATACTTTTACAGGTGCTGGATGACGGTCATATTACAGATGCACAGGGAAGAAAAGTCGACTTCAAACAGACGATTATTATTATGACTTCCAACGCAGGGGCACAGGCGATCATGGAACCGAAACGTCTGGGATTCATGTCTGATAATGATGAGAAGAAAGACTATGAACGAATGAAAGGCGGTGTGATGGAAGAAGTGCGCCGGATTTTCAAACCGGAGTTCCTGAACCGAATTGACGATATCATGGTGTTCCATGTGCTGAATAAAGAAGATATCCGGAAAATTGTGACATTGCTTCTTAAAACACTGGAGAAACGATGTGCAGAACAGATGGAAATTCATCTTACAGTGACAAATGCTGTGAAAGATTTTATTGCAGAAAAAGGTTCTGATAATAAATATGGTGCCAGACCGCTGCGTCGTGCAATTCAGAGTAAGATAGAAGATGCGCTTGCAAACGAGATTCTGGAAGGCAGAGTAAAACGTGGAGATAGTGTACAGGTGAAACTTCATAAAAACGAGATTGCATTTGAAGTGAAAAAACAGTAGAAATCTCTGAGCAGACAGATATTTACAATTAAAGCAGAGGACTCACATGATTCACAGAAATTGTGAAATTAGTATAAAAAAATCAGTGAGATACTGGTCAAAAAAGTGAATGTATTATATAATAAGCACATAAAATGTCGGAAAAGTACAGAGATAGTGAAAAACTGTACGGCATCGGCAGATGAACCGGTGGAGCGGCAAACAAAAGAGTCTTAGGAGGACATAGGAAATGGCAGTAGTAAAAGAATTAATCCGTACAGAAGAGAATGGAGCAATCAGCTTTGGTGACTATGAGCTTGCACAAAAGTCTAAATTATCAGACTATCAGCATCAGGGCGATATGTATAAAGTAAAAACTTTTAAGGAGATTACCAAGCTCGAGAGAAACGGAATGTTCGTTTACGAATCAGTTCCGGGAACAGCAGTATTTAATCTTACACAGAGTGAAGCTCAGATGGATTTCCATGTAGAGGGACCGGAAGATGCACAGATCACAGTGGAGATGGAGCCGGATACAGAATATGAAGTATTTATTGAGCAGGCAAGCACAGGTAAGATGAAAACAAACCTGGGCGGTAAACTTTCCTTTAGCGTGGAACTTGGCAATGCTGCAAGAGTAGAAGTAAAGATTGTAAAATGCTGAAAAATAAAAAGACGGTATATTTTTGCCAGGAGTGCGGATATGAATCCGCAAAATGGATGGGGCAGTGCCCGGGATGCAAGTCCTGGAACACCTTTGTGGAAGAGACAGTTTCCACAAAGAAGCCATCCTCTTCTGGAGCAATGAAATCATCAGAAAAAAGGCAGGAACCGGTGATCCTTAAAGACATCAGCCTGTCAGAAGATGAACGGCAGACAACTCAGATTGGTGAACTTGACAGGGTGCTGGGCGGCGGTATCGTCCCCGGCTCCCTTGTTTTAGTGGGAGGAGATCCGGGAATCGGAAAATCAACGCTGCTTTTACAGGTGTGCAGGAATCTGGCAGAGAAGCAGGTTTCGGTTCTTTATATTTCAGGCGAGGAATCTCTGAGACAAATTAAGCTGAGAGCTAATCGTATCGGGCAGTTTACGGATAAGATGCAGCTTTTATGTGAGACGAACCTGGAAGTGATACGTGAGGTGATCGAGCGCAGAAAACCGGATGTGGTTGTAATCGACTCCATTCAGACTATGTTTCACGAAGATGTAAGTTCGGCACCGGGAAGTGTCTCTCAGGTGAGAGAATCTACCAATATCCTTATGCAGATCGCAAAGGGGATGGGGGTGTCCATTTTTATTGTAGGTCATGTGACGAAAGAAGGAAATGTGGCAGGTCCGAGAGTGCTGGAGCATATGGTAGATACCGTGCTCTATTTTGAAGGAGATCGCCACGCATCTTACCGTATTTTGCGTGCAGTAAAGAACCGTTTTGGATCTACGAATGAGATTGGTGTTTTTGAAATGTGTAATACAGGTCTTGAGGAGGTGAAGAATCCGTCGGAATATATGCTGAATGGCAGACCGGAGGATGCGTCGGGTTCTGTTGTGGCGTGTTCTATGGAAGGAACCCGGCCGATTCTGGTTGAAATTCAGGCACTTGTGTGCCAGAGTAATTTCGGGATTCCGAGGCGGACAGCGGTGGGAACTGATTTTAACAGAGTGAATCTCCTTATGGCTGTGCTTGAGAAGAAAGTCGGACTCCGTCTGGCTGCATCGGATGCTTATGTCAATATTGCCGGGGGAATGAAGATGACAGAGCCGGCAATTGACCTTGGGATCTGTCTGGCGATTGTTTCCAGTGCGAAGGATATTGTGATTCCTGATAATGTGATGGTGTTTGGCGAGGTTGGCCTGAGTGGTGAAATCCGCGCAGTGAATATGGCAGGCCAGCGTGTGCAGGAGGCGAAAAAACTGGGATTTGGAACAGTTGTGCTGCCAGAAGTGTGTAGGTCTTCTGTTGGAAAAGTGGAAGGAATCAACTTGGTTTATGTGTCGCAGATTCGTGATGCGATTGGTTATATTATGAAAAAATAGATTGTCAGACTACTGGCTTATATATGGTTTGAATAAGTCGATCAGACTGTCGTCAAAGATATTTTTGCCTGAGAAAGTCTGCTGATAGAGAGAAAGAGGAAAGGATCAAAAGTTATGGCGAGTGGAATTGATACAGTGATATTTGATATGGATGGAGTGATTTTTGATTCGGAGATTCTTGTGCTTCAAGCGTGGAAAGAAGTGGCAGAACGTCATGGAATCGCAGGAGTTGAGGCGGCATGTCATGAGTGTCTGGGAACAAACAGTGTTGTAAGTAAAGGGGTTTTTCTGAAGCATTATGGTGAAGATTTTCCGTATGAGGAATATAAAGCGGAGATGGCAGAGGTGTTTTTCAGTCATGCTTCCGGAGGTAAACTGGCAAAGAAGCCGGGGGTTGAGGATCTTTTGAAATATCTGAAGATGAGGGGATTTAAGATTGGGCTTGCCAGTTCTACCCGGGAGGTACTGGTGCGTTCGGAGATTTCAGATGGCGGGCTGCTGGGATATTTTGATCAGATTATCGGGGGAGATATGGTGGAACGGAGTAAGCCGGAACCGGATATTTTTTTGGAGGCTTGCAGACGACTGGGGACCAGACCGGAGAATTGTTATGTGATTGAGGATTCTCATAATGGAATCAGGGCGGCTTATGCAGCAGGGATGCATCCGATCATGGTGCCGGATCTGATGGAGGTGACGGAGGAGATGAAGTCCCTCGCAGAAGAGATTCTGGGATCGCTTTGCGCAGTGCAGGAATTTTTGCAGGGGTCAGGCATATAAATTCATTTGTTTTTATGAGTGTCAGTGATTGAATAAAAAAGAAATCTGTTTTTACTGGTGTTTATTTCAAAACTTTTCCAGGAAAACAGATTCCTTTTTTGTTATATTAAGTTTTTGCTTATGAGAGAACTCCTGTTGACTGTAAAAACAGGATAAACATCATAACCGGCGCAACATAGCGGATCATGATTCGATAAAGTTTTTTTCTGCGGAATCTGCTGCCGTTTCGTTCCATTTCATCAATGACATAATCAGGTGTCATAACCCATCCGATCAGGATGGTGGAAAGTAATGCGATAAATGGCATCATAACACTGTTGCTGATGTAATCCATAATATCAAGCAGCTGTCCTGTAGAGCCATTGGGCAGTTCCACTTCTACATAGAAAATGCTGTATCCCAAAGCAATGATCGCAGAAGCAGCAAGATAAACTGCAGATAAAACAGAAACAGTTTTTTTTCTGCCTGTGTGGAAGATTTCCATACAGTTTGCAACGATGGATTCCAACACAGAGATGCAGGATGACAGTGTTGCAAAAATAGCAGTTACGAAAAAGAGGATTCCTACAAATATGCCTGCTTTTCCCATGGCTGCAAAGACCTTTGGGAGAGAAACAAACATAAGGCTTGGACCGGCTCCCATTCCTTCTGTTCCGGAAAATACGAATACAGCAGGGATGATCATGGCACCTGCAAGAAATGCCACTCCTGTGTCAAAAATTTCAATCTGATTAACAGCCTTGTTTAAGTCAACATCAGGTTTTACATAAGAACCGTAGGTGATCATGATTCCCATGGACACGCTGAGAGAGAAGAACAGCTGACTCATTGCATCCAGTAAAATCTGTAAAAATCGCTGTACAGTAAGCCCCTCAAAATTTGGGGTCAGGTAATAAAGAAATCCCTGGATCCCGGTATGTACCTGGCCGGAAGAATCTGTATGTTTCAGAGTCAGGGAATAAATGGAGATGATGACAACGAGTACCAGAAGAACTGGCATCATCCATTTGGATACTTTTTCAATACCATCCTGCACACCATTGTATACAATAAATGCAGTTACACCCATGAAAATAAGTGCAAAAATAACAGGTGAGGTGGAGGATGTGATAAAAGAAGTAAAATAATCATCTGCTGCAGCAGCCTTTGCCTGTCCTGTCAGGTAGACTACAGCATATTTGGTGATCCATCCACCGATCACTGCGTAATAAGTCATAATAAGAACAGGTACAAGAAAAGTCAGAATGCCTAAGAATTTCCACTTGGGCTTCATTTCAGCATAAGCACCGATCGCACTTTTCTGAGTGCGGCGGCCGATTGCGATATCAGATGTAAGCAGGGTAAATCCAAATGTAAGTACAAGTATAAAATAAATGATTAAAAACAGACCGCCTCCATCTTTAGCTGCAAGATATGGGAATCTCCATAAATTGCCTACTCCTACAGCACTGCCGGCTGCGGCAAGGACAAACCCGAGCTGTCCTGAAAAATGATTTGATTTCCTTTCCATAATAGATAATCTCCTGTATGATTTATGTTTGCATAAGTACGATAACATATGTTAACATATAAGTAAAATGAATGTTTTTGCTAGTATACATTAAAAAAAGTAATGGATAAAAACAGACAAGAAGTAAGGATCGTAAATGAAGGAAATCAGAGACAGATATGAAATTTTTTTGAAGGTATGTGAGACTGGAAGTTTTTCGAAAGCAGCAGAGGCGCTAAACTATACACAATCGGGAATCAGTCAAATGATGGCCGGATTTGAGGAGGAACTGGGAGTACAGTTATTTGCAAGAGCTAAAAAGGGTGTAACTCTGACGGATAATGGAAGAATGCTGATGCCTTATATACAGGAGATGACAAATCAGAAAGATAAACTTAGACAGGCTGCTTTTAATATTAATCATAAAATAGAAGGAAAACTCAGAATAGGAAGCTTTTCCAGTGTAACTGCAATGTGGATGCCGGAAGTGATCCATTATTTTAACAGAAATTATCCACAGGTTGAGGTGCAGATCTTTGATGGAAATTATGATGAGATTAGAGACTGGATCATACATGGGCAGGTGGACTGCGGATTTCTGTCTTCGATCGTTGCAGATAATCTGAAGTTTTATCCATTATGTGAGGATCCTCTCTGTGCTGTGATGCAGAAAAATCATCCTCTTGCAGAAAAGAAAAGTGTGAGACTGGAAGAACTGTTGGAGTATCCTTTCATTATAGAGACTCCGGGATGTGATAATGATATTTTGCATTTATTGGAAAGATGTGGGAAGGAGCCAAAGACTTCTTACAGTTTTCGTGATGATACGCTTATTATGGCATTTGTGAAAAATGGGCTGGGAGTGACGATCTCACAGAAGCTGGTTATGAAGGCGTTTGCCAATGATGTAGAGAGCAGACCTCTTGAACCGGGGAGATCCAGAATTATTGGGTTGGCATTTGTAAAAACAATGAACTCGGTTGTGACGAAGATATTGTTGGAATATCTAAAGGGGATGATGTAGTATTTTGCAGTGAAAAGAGTCCTGTTTTATGGCATATATGGCATGAAAATAAAAAGATTGTCAAATTATGGAATTAACTGTTGACATTGTGGCTTTTCGGTGTTATATTAGATGAGCTGTCGGGAATAATTGTTTGTAAGATAAAAACAATTTAAAAAGATTTCTGAAAGAAAAAAGAAATTCCAAAAAGTGCTTGACAACTTAAAACAAACATGTTAAAGTAACCAAGTCGCTTGAACAGAGCCGACAATCACAGATCAGAAGAACAGTTCCGAAATCCGGAAGAGTTCGAAAAACTTTGAAAAAACTTGAAAAAAGTTCTTGACAA
>ENA-OZKH01000681-OZKH01000681.1-human-gut-metagenome-genome-assembly--contig:-NODE-681-length-12162-cov-5.726191_pt1 | contig 12162 bp, 10 predicted proteins | sample MGYA00244180_ERZ653758 | MGnify/ENA primary metagenome ERZ653758 (study PRJEB26926, sample SAMN06165252) | human gut metagenome | biome: ENVO:00009003; feature: ENVO:2100002; material: ENVO:00002003...
GAGATTCCTCTACGTCTCGTGGGCTCGGAGATGTGTATAAGAGACAGACGTCATCTTCCGTACGCACGCCACCGCCTATCTGGACGGGCACATCCACGCCGGCCACCAGTTTTTTAAGAAGTGGGATTTGACGTTTTGTCGGATCTTTTGCGCCAGTCAAATCCACCAGGTGCAGCACCTGCGCGCCCTGGGCGGCGTAATCCTGCAGACGTGGCAAGGGATCGTTACCGTAGTCGCGTTGCTGCCCGTAATCGCCCTGATGGAGACGGACAACCGTGCCGTCGATTAAATCTAAAGCGGGAATAATCATTACATCTCCAGGAAGTTTTTCAGCAACTGTGCGCCTGCGGCACCCGAACGTTCCGGGTGAAACTGCACGCCGAAGAAGTTATCTTTCTGCACCGCCGCGGTAAATGCTTCGCCGTAATTGCACTGGGCAATGGTGTACGTATTTACCGGCATGGCGTAGCTGTGCACGAAGTAAAAATAGGCCCCGTCTTCAATGCCGCGAAACAGTCTGTCACCGGCTTTGGCATAAACACGGTTCCAGCCCATGTGCGGCAGAGGCAGACCGTGATCGGTCATTTTCGGCACGTCTTCGTCGATAATCCCGAGCAGATCAACACCGTTGTTCTCTTCACTGCGTCGACCCAAGAGCTGCATGCCCAGACAAATTCCCAGCACCGGTTGAGTACAGGCTTTGATGAGACTCACCAGCTCACGCTCGTGGATCTGATCCATCGCCGCCTGCGCTGTCCCTACGCCGGGCAGAAAAAGTTTATCGGCACGCAGTACGACGTCCGGGTCGCGACTCACGTCCGGTGCATAACCGTGGCGGGCAATCGCCGATTTTACGGAGTTCAGGTTGGCGCATCCGGTATCCAGAATCACCACATTCATTACAGCACTCCTTTCGATGAGGGCAGGGCGTCACCTTCCACACGAATCGCCTGGCGAAGGGTACGGCCAAAGGCTTTGAACAGGCTTTCCACGCGGTGGTGGTCGTTCTTGCCCTTGGTCTTGAGGTGCAACGTCAGGCCCATGGTGTAGGACAATGAACGGAAGAAGTGTTCAACCATTTCGGTGCTGAGGTCGCCCACGCGCTGGTAGGTGAAATCCGCTTTGTATTCCAGGTGTGGGCGCCCGGAGATATCCATTGCGCAGCGCGCCAGGCACTCGTCCATCGGCAGCACAAAACCAAAACGGTTGATGCCGCGTTTGTCGCCGAGTGCCAGCTTCAGCGCTTCACCCAGCGCCAGGCCGGTATCTTCCACGGTGTGGTGATCGTCGATATACAAATCGCCTTTCACGGCGATCTCCATGCGGAAACCACCGTGGGTCGCGATCTGGTCCAGCATATGGTCAAAGAAACCCACACCGGTGTGGATCTTGCTGCCGCCTTCACGATCCAACCAGACCTTAACGTCGATTTGCGTCTCTTTGGTGTTGCGCTCAACGTGCGAGTAGCGGTCACGCTGGGTCAACTGCTCACCAATTTTTGCCCAGTTAAGGGTGGAACGGTCATAGCGCAGCCCGGAGATACCCATGTTCTCCGCCAGCGTAATATCGGTCATGCGATCGCCAATGACATAGCTATTGGCTTTATCCAGCACGTCATCCGCCAGGTAGCGTTCGACCAGCTTTACCTTCGGCTTGCGGCAGTCACATTCATCGGCAGGCAGGTGTGGGCAGATCAGCACCTCATCAAATTCAACGCCCTGAGACGTCAGCACCTGCATCATCAGGTTATGCGGGCCGTCAAAATCCGCCTGCGGGAAACTGTCGGTACCTAGCCCGTCCTGGTTAGTGATCATCACCAGCTTATAGCCGGCTTTCTGCAGCTTGAGCAGCACCGGGATTACATCGGGTTCAAAAGCCAGTTTGTCGAAACGATCGACCTGAAAATCGGTTGGCGGCTCCGAAATAAGGGTACCGTCACGATCGATAAAGAGGGTCTTCTGGCTCATACTTTCTCCGCTTTCAGGGCGTCAATCACGCGCTGACTCTCTGCACGGGTGCCTACGGTAATACGCAAACAGCCGCTTAAGGATGGTTGTTTATTTTGGTCTCGTAAGATAATGCCCTGATCCCATAAAGATTTAAATACGGCACTCGACGCGGTAAAGCGTACCAGGATGTAGTTGGTTTCAGAGTCGAATACCTGCTCCACGCAGGGAATATCTTTCAGGGCAGTGACCAGATACTGCCGTTCTTCAAGGATTTGTGCCACGCGTTCGCGCATCGCCTTGATCCCCTGAGGGGCCAAAGCCTGCGCCGCAATGTCGGCAACCGGCGTAGAGAGTGGATATGGCGCAATCACTTTCATCAGCAGGTCGATGACTTCTTTATTGGCCAGCGTAAAGCCGCAGCGCAGGCCAGCGAGAGCGAAAGCTTTTGACAGCGTACGCAGTACAACCAGGTGCGGGTACTCCTCGAGCCAGCCTGTCAGCGTCGCCTGCGGGCAGAACTCAATATAGGCTTCGTCAGCCACCACCAGCGCTTTACCGCGCGTCATCTCCAGCAGGGTTCGAATGTCCTGCGGGTTGATAATCTGCCCGGTCGGGTTATTTGGACTGCAGACGAACACCACTTTCACGCCGTCAAGATTGTCGGCAATCCCCTGCAGATCGAGCTGCCAGTCTTCCAGCGAAAGCACGTTACGGCACGCCACGCCAAAAGTTTCTGCGCTGACGCTGTACATTCCGTAGGTTGGCTGGCAGTACATCACCGCGTCTTTACCCGGTTCGCAGAAGGCTCGGATCAGCAGTTCAATGCCTTCATCTGCACCCCGGCTGACCAGCACCTGCTCAGGCTTTACGCCTGCGTACCGGGCGTAATTTTCGATAACCGCTTTCGGCTGGCATTCCGGATAGCGGTTCAGCGTTTGCTGCGATAGCTCGAACTGTACGGCCGTCGGGTATTCGTTAGCGTTCAGCCAGACATCACCGTTGCCACCCAGACGACGAGCAGACTGATAAGGCGTCAGGCGACGGACATTTTCGCGGGCTAATTCTTCAATGCTCATGCTTGCTCCTTCAGGGCTGCAACGCGCAGCGTAACGGCGTTTTTGTGGGCGGTCAGACGTTCGGCGGCGGCCAGGGTCTCAATGGTGGAGGCCAGAGAGGCAAACCCCTCGCGGGACAGCTCCTGTACGGTCATGCGTTTCTGGAAATCCGCCAGCCCGAGGCTCGAACAGGTTGATGTATAGCCGTAGGTTGGCAGAACGTGGTTGGTGCCGGAAGCGTAATCGCCGGCGGATTCCGGTGACCAGTCGCCAAGGAAGACCGAACCTGCGCTGGTAATGCTGTCAACCAGATCGCGCGCATTGCGGGTCTGGATAATCAGGTGTTCCGGGCCGTACTGGTTGGAGATGGCAATGCACTGCGCCAGATCGCGCGCCACAATCAGGCGGCTTGCTGAGAGTGCCTGGCGTGCCGTGTCGGCGCGCGGCAGGTCGGCAAGCTGACGTTCAACGGCTTCACCCACGCGTCTTGCCATATCCGCATCCGGCGTCAGCAAAATAACCTGTGAGTCCGGGCCATGTTCTGCCTGGGATAACAGATCGGAGGCGACGAAGTCCGGCGTTGCACCGCTGTCGGCAATCACCAGCACCTCAGAAGGACCGGCAGGCATATCAATTGCGGCACCGTCCAGACGCTGGCTGACCTGACGCTTTGCTTCGGTCACATACGCGTTGCCCGGGCCAAAAATTTTATCCACTTTAGGAATGGATTCGGTACCAAACGCCAGCGCGGAAATTGCCTGTGCACCACCCACTTTATACACTGCCTGTACGCCACACAGTTTTGCCGCATAGAGAATTTCATCGGCAATCGGAGGCGGCGAGCACAGTACTACTTTCTGACAACCGGCGATGCGTGCCGGGGTTGCCAGCATTAATACGGTAGAGAACAGCGGGGCGGAACCACCGGGGATGTAAAGCCCCACCGACGCTACCGGACGCGTGACCTGCTGGCAGCGTACGCCGGGCACGGTTTCCACATCGACCGCCTGCAATACCTGCGCGGTGTGGAAGGTATCAATGTTTTTCACCGCGACGGCCATCGCCTGTTTGATCTCATCACCGAGGCGGCTTTCCGCGTCCGTGATGTCCTGTTCAGTTACCTTTAAAGCGCCAACCTCGGTTTTATCAAACTTTGCGCTGTATTCCCGCAGCGCATCGTCGCCACGGGCTTTGACGTTATCAAGGATCTCGGCCACGGTGCGGGTAATGCTTTCTGAAGCGGAAATCGCCGGACGCATCAGCAGCGCGCGCTGTTGATCTTGCGAACAATCGTTCCAGTTGATGATTGTGTTAAAGCTCATGGCCATCACTCCATCATTTTCTCAATTGGCAGCACCAGAATTGAGCTTGCGCCCAGCGCCTTGAGTTTTTCCATGGTTTCCCAGAACAGGGTTTCGCTACTGACCATGTGCATGGCGACGCGCTGCTGGTCACCGGCCAGAGGCAGGATGGTCGGGCGCTCTGCGCCCGGCAGCAGGGCAATGACCTCATCAAGACGTTCGGTTGGCGCGTGCATCATGATGTATTTCGATTCACGGGCCTGAATCACGCCCTGAATACGGGTCAGCAGTTTGTCGATCAGTTGCTGTTTCGCATCGGCCATTTCGCCGTCGCGCTGGATAAGGCACGCTTTGGATCGGTAAATCACTTCCACTTCGCGCAGACCGTTTGCTTCCAGCGTGGCGCCCGTAGAGACGAGGTCACAGATGGCGTCAGCCAGACCCGCGCGCGGCGCCACCTCAACAGAGCCGTTCAGCAGGCAGGATTTAAACTGCACGCCTTTCTGATCCAGGTAACGTTTTAACAGGTGAGGGTAGGAGGTGGCGATACGCTTGCCGTTCAGCGCGGCCGGGCCGTCCCAGGCTTCATCGACAGGCGTGGCCAGCGACAGGCGGCAGCCGCCGAAGTCCAGACGACGCAGGGTAAAATAGCGTGGATCTTCACCCTGAGCACGGCGGGTCAGGAGCTCTTCTTCCAGCACGTTTTCACCGATGATGCCGAGGTCAACAACGCCATCCATCACAAGGCCGGGAATATCGTCATCACGCACGCGCAGAATGTCGATGGGCATATTTTCAGCCAGGGCAATCAGGCGCTGGGTGTGCAGGTTGATTTTAATCCCGCAGCGGGCGAGCAGTTCGCGTGAATCATCACTCAAACGGCCTGATTTTTGAATAGCTATGCGTAAACGTGAGTTATCTAACATTCTGTTTTCCTCGTTAACCTGTTTTAACCTGTCTGAATTTGGTCCAAAAAAAAGCCCCCGGAAGAAGATCTTCCGGGGGCTTTTTCATGCGTTCATGCACCACTGGAAGATCCAAACGTCTTCCAGCACACATCGCCTGAAAGACTAGTCAGGATGATGGTGATGATGGTGGTGTTTAAATTGAACGCGTGTCATAAAATTCTCGATGAATGCTTATTCATTTGATGTCTTTTAACCTAAACCAGTTGTATGACTGATTGCAAGGGCTTTTTTTGATCATTAATTCATTTCATATTGACGCTATGAATTGTGTGTTCTGTCGGGCTGGCGTAGCCTTAAGAAAGACGAGTAAAAGTCAGGAGAATTCGCATGAAAAAGGTCGCGATTGTCGGTTTAGGTTGGCTGGGAATGCCGCTGGCGATGTCATTGGCCGCAAAAGGCTGGCAGGTGACCGGAAGCAAAACCACGGCGGATGGGGTAGAAGCGGCGCGCATGTGCGGTATTGACGGCGTCGAGCTGCGTCTGGAACCCGAACTGGTGTGTGATGCTGACGATCTGGACACGCTGATGAACGTTGATGCGCTGGTGATTACGTTACCGGCACGGCGCAGTGGCCCGGGCGAATCATTTTATCTGCAGGCGATGCAGGAGATTGTCGACAGCGCGCTGGCGCATCACGTCCCACGCATTATTTTTACCAGCTCAACCTCGGTCTACGGCGATGTTGACGGCGTGGTGAAGGAGACCTCTGAGCGTCATCCCGTTACCGCGAGCGGTAAAGTGCTGAAAGAGCTGGAAGACTGGCTGCATCATCTTCCCGGCACCCAGGTCGATATTGTACGGCTGGCAGGTCTGGTTGGCCCCGGACGACATCCAGGGCGCTTCTTCGCGGGAAAATCCGCGCCAGACGGACAACATGGCGTCAATCTTGTGCATCTTGATGACGTAATTGCCGCAATAGAACTACTCTTACAGGCTCCAAAAGGTGGGCACATCTATAATATATGTGCGCCTTCTCATCCAGCGCGTAGCACGTTTTACCCGCTGATGGCACGCCAGCTGGGTCTGGTTCCGCCTGTTTTTGGTGAAGCAAAGGACGAAAGTAAAGGCAAAATTGTTGATGGCAATCGCATTTGTCATGAGCTGGGGTTTGAGTATCAATATCCCGATCCGCTGGTGATGCCGATGGAATAAGTTTCTCAGCGGAAACGATCGCACACCGGAAGGGGGCGAACATGAAACCGCTGCTGGATGTTCTTATTATTCTGGATGCACTGGAAAAAGAGGGGAGCTTTGCCGCTGCTTCGGCAAAGCTCTTCAAAACCCCGTCGGCGCTGAGCTATACCGTTCATAAACTGGAAAGCGATCTTAATATCCAGATCCTCGATCGCTCTGGTCACCGCGCCCGTTTTACCCGTACCGGGCAGATGCTGCTGGAGAAGGGGCGCGACGTCCTGCATACCGTTCGCGAACTGGAAAAACAGGCCGTCAAACTGCACCAGGGATGGGAGAACGAACTGGTCATCGGCGTTGATGATACTTTTCCGTTTTCTCTTCTGACGCCGCTGATTGAGGCGTTCTATCAGCATCATAGCGTAACCCGGCTAATCTTCATTAATGGCGTGCTGGGCGATTCATGGGATGCCTTAACTCAGGGCAGGGCAGATATTTTTGTCGGTGCGCTGCATGAACCGCCCCAGTTAAGCGATTTCGGTTTCGCCCGGCTGGGTGTGCTGGAGCAGGTTTTCGCCGTCGCGCCACACCATCCACTCGCGCAGGAGCCGGAACCCCTTAACCGGCGCACGATTAAAGGCTACCGCGCCATTGTGGTCGGTGACAGCTCGCGTCCTGACTGTGCGGCCTCCACGCAGTTGCTTGATGAGCAGGAGGCGATCACGGTGTTCGACTATAAAACCAAGCTGGAGCTGCAAATCAGTGGCCTGGGGTGCGGCTATTTACCCCGCTATCTGGCGCAGCGGTTTTTAGACAGCGGTGCGCTTGTTGAAAAACAGGTGCTTGCACAAAGCAGCAATGAATCGGTGTGGGTCGGCTGGAATGAACAAACTGCGGGGCTGGCAAGCGCCTGGTGGCGGGACGAAATTTTAGCAAATAGTGCTATTGCTGCCGTTTACACGCAAAGCAGCGTCGAGAAATCAGCCAGTTAGAAAAAAGAAAATCGCCCCTGGCGTTGCAAAGTATTGCCTTTTGTATCCGATGTGGGGCAAAATGCGCCGCTGCAACCAAATGAATAATCGACGATATAAAAGGCGTCGGTTATTTTTTTTTGCACGTATGAAACGAAACTAAAAACCAAGAGGCCGGGCTTCGTACCGGATAGATATTTACTAAAATCCGACAGTTGTTGTCGCTGAGGAATACAGAAATGGGGCAATTTTTCGCTTACGTGGCGGTTATCACCGTAAAGGAGAATAACTATGTCGCATAACGCAACTCCAAACACCTCTCGCGTGGAATTACGTAAAACCCTTACGTTAGTTCCGGTTGTTATGATGGGCCTTGCCTATATGCAGCCAATGACGCTGTTCGATACATTCGGTATCGTATCAGGCCTCACAGACGGTCATGTGCCGACGGCTTACGCCTTCGCACTGATTGCGATCCTCTTTACCGCGCTGAGCTACGGTAAACTGGTCCGTCGCTATCCGTCTGCCGGTTCCGCCTACACCTACGCCCAGAAATCCATCAGCCCGACCGTTGGCTTTATGGTGGGCTGGTCTTCGCTGCTCGACTATCTGTTCGCGCCGATGATCAACATTCTGCTGGCTAAAATTTATTTTGAAGCACTGGTGCCGTCGATCCCTTCGTGGATGTTCGTCGTGGCGCTGGTGGCCTTTATGACGGCGTTCAACCTGCGCAGCATCAAGTCCGTTGCGAACTTTAACTCCGTTATTGTTGTGCTTCAGGTCATCCTGATTGCCGTGATTCTGGGCATGGTTATCTTTGGTGTCTTCCACGGTGAAGGCGCAGGTACCCTGGCGAGCAGCAAGCCGTTCTGGTCTGGTGATGCGCATGTGATCCCGATGATTACCGGGGCAACCATTCTGTGCTTCTCCTTTACCGGTTTTGACGGCATCAGCAACCTGTCTGAAGAGACCAAGGACGCAGAGCGTGTTATCCCGCGTGCTATCTTCCTGACGGCGCTGATTGGTGGTCTGATCTTTATCTTTGCGACCTACTTCCTGCAGCTGTACTTCCCGGATATCTCTCGCTTTAAGGATCCGGATGCCTCTCAGCCAGAAATTATGCTCTACGTGGCGGGTAAAGCGTTCCAGGTTGGCGCGTTGATCTTCTCCACCATCACGGTACTGGCATCCGGCATGGCCGCGCACGCAGGCGTTGCACGTCTGATGTACGTAATGGGTCGTGACGGCGTATTCCCGAAAAGCTTCTTCGGCTACGTTCACCCAACCTGGCGTACGCCGGCGATGAACATCATCCTGGTCGGCGCTATTGCTCTGCTGGCGATTAACTTTGACCTGGTGATGGCAACTGCGCTGATTAACTTCGGTGCGCTGGTGGCGTTCACCTTTGTTAACCTGTCGGTTATTTCTCAGTTCTGGATCCGTGAAAAGCGTAATAAAACGCTGAAAGACCACTTCCAGTATCTGTTCCTGCCGATGTGTGGTGCGCTGACCGTGGGTGCGCTGTGGGTTAACCTGGAAGAGAGTTCCATGGTGCTTGGCCTGATTTGGGCAGGTATCGGCCTGGTTTACCTGGCGTGCGTCACGAAGAGCTTCCGTAACCCGGTTCCTCAGTACGAAGACGTTGCGTAAGAGCTAAGTAAAAAAAACCGGAGACCATCGCCTCCGGTTTTTTTTCGCCCAAAATCTGTCAGACGATTTCCTGCGCATACTGATACAGCGCTTTTAACAGCGCCTGCTTTTCAGCATTTCCTTCATACTGGCTATACAGCATCTCCAGCTCCTGCGCGTAGCTCTGCAGAAATTCTGGTGTAAACACATTACGACGATGCTGAAGCCAGCGCGCCTGTTCGGTTTCATCCAGCGTGCCAGGATAGTTGCGCGCGCGGTAATTAAACATCAGTTTTTCGATACGTGCGTCCGCGAAGGTAATATCCAGTGCGGGTAAGTTACGCGGTTCGGTTTGCAGAACAATATTCATTGCCGCACGGTCTGCGTCGCTGAAAAAGCCGTTGTACAGCTGCGCATCGACGTTGTCGGACGGAACAAAGGGTTCGGCTTCGGCAAAGATCGCCACCGCTTTCTCACGCACCTGCGGGTTTTCACGCAGCACCTTGAGGTTATCCAGGCAACGCTGACGGTTAATCCCCAGCCTGTCGGCATCCTCCGCTCGCAGCGTATTGGCCTGGGCCAGGACCGGACATTTATTGATATGGACCAGTTTGACCGGCACCGCGGGCAGATCGCCGAGTTCATCTTTCGGGGTATAGAGCCGTTCGCGCAGCGTATCGCTGTCGAGCTCGAGCAGCGGTGCAATATCACCGGCTAAATCCACCATAATCACGGCATTACGGTTATCCGGATGCCAGGCCAGCGGAGCGACCCAACTGGTATTGCCGCGCCAGGCGCCAAACATACCGGAGATATGTACCAGCGGTTTCATCTGCGGCACATCAATCAGCGTGGTGAGTTTCTGCTTGCTGCGGTGGCTCAGCAGATAGTCAAACAGCCGTGGCTGAGCGGTTTTCACCAGCTTTGCCATAGCAATGGTGGCGTAGACATCGGCCATCGCATCGTGGGCATTGCTGTGCTCAATACCGTTCGCGCGCGTCAGGTGTTCCAGTCTGAAGCTCGGCAGCCCTTCATCATTCTCAGGCCAGTTGATGCCTTCCGGGCGCAGCGCATAGCAGGCACGCATAATGTCGAGCAAATCCCAGCGCGAGTTGCGGTTCTGCCAGCTCCAGGCATAAGGATCGTAGAAGTTGCGGTAGAAGATATTGCGCGTCACTTCGTCATCGAAACGGATGTTGTTGTAACCGACCACACAGGTATTCGGGACGGTGAACAGGTCGTGAATGCGCCGGGCGAATGCGGCCTCGATCACGCCTTTGTCCCGGGCTTCCTGTGGGGTGATCCCGGTGACCATTACCGCGCCGGGCTGGGGCAGGTAGTCATCGGCCGGCTTACAGTAAAAGACCTCAGGCTCGCCTATGATGTTGAATTCATCGTCGGTACGGATGGCCGCAAACTGTGCCGGTCTATCCAGCGCCGGGTGGGTGCCAAAGGTTTCGTAGTCGTGGAACAAAAATGTAGGGCGCGCGGCTGAATCAGACACCAGTAATACCATCCTGTTAAAAAATGACGTCTCTATGGTAAACGATCGTGCAGGTCAGTCCGAATAAAAAGCGCCCTCACCGTGCAAATTTGCGAGGCCGCTTCAGCGTAAAATCTGCTTTCTGTCACATTTTTTTGCAATTAAGCCAGGTAACGACAACAGAACTCCCGTAAAAAGGTCATCGATTTTTTATGACCTGAGGATATACCGTTGAAACGCCGTCTGTTTATTGCTGTTTCTTTACTCGCTTCGAGTGTCTCTTCTGCCTTCGCGGCCGATCCGCTGGATTTTTCGCCGCAGCCTCCGGCCATTCAGGCGGGCTCCTGGGTGCTAATGGATTACACGACTGGTCAGATCTTAACGGCGGGCAACGAACATCAACAACGTAATCCGGCGAGCCTTACCAAGCTGATGACGGGCTACGTTGTCGATCGGGCCATCGACAGCCACCGCATTACCCCGGATGACATCGTTACCGTTGGCCGCGACGCGTGGGCAAAAGGGAACCCGGTGTTTGAAGGATCGTCGCTGATGTTCCTGAAAGAGGGCGATCGCGTCTCGGTGCGCGACCTGAGCCGTGGTCTGATTGTGGATTCCGGTAACGACGCCTGCGTGGCGCTGGCGGATCACGTAGCGGGTGGTCAGCCGCAGTTTGTGAAGATGATGAACGACTATGTACAAAAGCTGAACCTGCGCGATACCCACTTTGAAACCGTCCACGGTCTGGACGCGCCGGGCCAGCACAGCTCTGCCTATGACCTGGCCGTGCTCTCCCGGGCTATCATTCACGGCGAGCCAGAGTTCTACCACATGTACAGCGAAAAGAGCCTTACCTGGAATGGGATCACCCAGCAAAACCGTAACGGCCTGCTGTGGGATAAAACCATGAACGTTGATGGCCTGAAAACGGGGCACACGTCGGGAGCGGGCTTTAACCTGATTGCGTCAGCGGTTGACGGTCAGCGTCGTTTAATCGCGGTGGTGATGGGCGCTGACAGCCCGAAAGGGCGTGAGGAACAGGCCCGGAAGCTGCTGCACTGGGGGCAGCAGAACTTTGATACGGTGCAGATCCTGCATAACGGCAAAAAAGTGGGAACAGAGCGTATCTGGTACGGCGATAAAGAGCAGGTGGAGCTGGGCACCGACCAGGATTTCTGGCTGGCCTTGCCTAAAACAGAAGTTCCTAACATCAAAGCCAAGTACGTGCTGGATAAAAAAGAGCTGGAAGCGCCGATTGCGGCTCATCAGCGGGTAGGGGAGATCCAGCTTTACGACCGTGACAAAGTCGTGGCGCACTGGCCTCTGGTGACGCTCGAAGCGGTGAATAAAGGCGGCCTCTTCTCCCGTCTGAGCGATTATCTGCATCACACACTGTAACGGCCTGCGTTAAAGCACATGAGCAGACTGGCGCGGTTGCGAGTCTGCTCACATAATAAACACTCCTCGTTTGCTGAACAGTTAAAACCTGCTTTATAGTGTATAAATATACAGTAATAAAAGGAGGCAGCATGGACTACAGCATCAAGCAGCAACAGAAACGTAAAATCGCCGGCTTTCATCTGGTCGGGCCGTGGGACAAAACGGTAAAACAGGGCTTCGAACAGTTAGTCATGTGGGTGGATGGACGTCACATTCAGCCGCTGGAGTGGGTTGC
>ENA-OZKH01000711-OZKH01000711.1-human-gut-metagenome-genome-assembly--contig:-NODE-711-length-11773-cov-8.520823_pt1 | contig 11773 bp, 11 predicted proteins | sample MGYA00244180_ERZ653758 | MGnify/ENA primary metagenome ERZ653758 (study PRJEB26926, sample SAMN06165252) | human gut metagenome | biome: ENVO:00009003; feature: ENVO:2100002; material: ENVO:00002003...
AATATTGAATTTTCAAGGATCAACGCACCAATATGGTGTGGGAAGTTTTAGTTAAATATATTTTAAATGCAGCACTTACCGATCAGATCAATGACCGGGAAATTTATATGAAAGGTATTGACCATAGTTATTATTATGAGGGATATGTCACGTATAAGACGGAAGAGTTGTAGGGTGGCTGGCTTATGAAAAGGCAAGGGAGAGATCTCTTGCCTTTTGGTTATTTATGTCAGATTATGAAATAGAAAAATAAATATTTTACGTTAATATATGAAAACTTGGAAGATGCATGTTACAATAGTAAGTAAATAAAATATAAAGGCATAAAATAACAGATGGAGAAGGGGAATGTTAGCAAAATTAGAATTAAAATTAAAATGTGAAAAAGAATTGACATACCAGATGTCATCATTGTTTCATGGGGCACTTATGGAATTGCTGCCGGAGAAATATGCAGATTATCTGCATATTTCAAGCCTTCATCCATATGCACAGCATTTAGAATGCAGAGAGGGGAACTGGTACTGGGTAATTACAGGACTGAATAAAGAAGCAGTGAAGATTATTATACAGGATACGTTGTGGAAATTAGAATACATTTTGATAAAAAAACATGATCTTAAAGTTTTGATAGTGAAGAAAAATTATATGGAAACAACATATAAAGAATTAATGGATCATTTTTATGAGGATGATGGGAAAAGGTATATTCAGATTCATTTTCTATCTCCGACTGCATTTAAACAAAATGGAAGGTATCTTTTTTATCCGGATCTTCGCTGTGTTTTTCAGAGTCTGATGAATAAGTACGACAGTGCCACAGCAGAAAATACAATGCATGATGAAGATACACTCGAACAGATATGTGAGCATGCACAGGTGATCAGGTATGATCTGAAAAGTGTAAGTTTTTCTTTGGAGGGGGTCAAGATTCCATCCTTTATCGGAAAAATAACCATAAAGCTGCATGGCACAGATACAATGGCAAATTTTGTTAACATGTTGTTCGAGTTTGGAGAGTATTCCGGGGTAGGAATCAAAACTTCCCTCGGAATGGGATATATGAAAATCATAAACGAAGGGGGAAGAAAATGATAACGGACGATCAGATAAAATTAATGATTGGAAGTCTGCTTCATGACATAGGAAAAGTTGTGTATAGAAGTGGGGATGGAAGAAATCACAGTCAGAGTGGATATGAGTATCTGAAGAATGAAGCACATATTTCAGATGATGAAATTTTAAACTATGTGAGATATCATCATGGAATGTATTTAAAGAACGCATCCTTAGCAGAAGACGATAAGGCATATGTTGTTTACTATGCAGACAATGTGGCAGCATTTTCGGATCGCAGAGAGGCGGAAGCAGGAGAAGGCGGATTTGATAAAACGATGCCGTTAGAGAGTGTATTTAATATTTTAAATGGAAATCACGGACAAAGTCATTATGCCATGCAGGTTTTAAATCCGAAGAATGAAATTAATTATCCGACAGAAGATGAAATATCTATGGATGAACATTTTTATCAGTCCGTCATTCAAAATATTACAGATAATTTAAAGGGCATCACGTTAGACGAAGAATACATCAATTCCCTGCTGGCTGTGCTTGAGGCAAATCTGACATACATTCCATCTTCTACTTCAAAAAAGGAACTTGCAGATATTTCTTTGTATGACCACATGAAGATGACCGCAGCAGTTGCGTCATGCGTAATGCAGTTTCTGACTGCGAAAGGCGAAAAAAATTATAAGCAGAGCCTGTTTATCAATGCAGAGAAATCTTATGACGAGGAAATGTTTTTACTGTATTCCATGGATATTTCCGGTATTCAGAGTTTTATCTATACGATAGGAGAAAAAGGTGCATTAAAAGGACTGCGTGCGAGAAGTTTTTACCTTGAAATTATGATGGAGCATATTGTGGATGAACTGTTAGAGAAGTTGTCACTTTCAAGGGCAAATTTAATTTATACAGGAGGAGGACACTGCTATTTGCTTTTAGCGAATACGGATGATACCCGTGATATTTTAGAGCACTATGAAAAAAGTCTGAATCACTGGATGATGGAACATTTTGATACAGCGTTATATGTTGCCTGCGGATATGCGAAAGCAAATGCCAATGCGTTAAGAAATATGCCGAACGGAAGTTATTCCGATCTTTATCTAACGATATCAAAGATGATTTCTGAGAAAAAATCGAATCGGTATAATGCAGATATAATCCGTAGTCTGAATAGCAGAAAACATGAAGGAGAGCGGGAATGTAAAGTGTGCCGCAGGATAGCCCGCCTTACAGATGATAAATGTCAGGTATGTCTGGCATTAGAAAAAATGTCGGGAAGTATTCTGTATGAAAACTATTTTACTGTAATGAGTGAACCGGACAAAGATGCGCTGCCACTTCCGGAAAACAGGTACTTAGCAGCAGATACAAAAGAGAGCCTGCTAAAACGGATGGAATCAGAAAATTATGTCCGGTGTTATACGAAAAATGAAATTTATACCGGGAAACATGTTACTACAAAATTGTGGGTTGGAGATTATACGACAGGTGACACGTTTGAAAAACTGGCAGAACAGGCAGAAGGTGTGGAAAGAATTGGAATCCTTCGTGCGGATGTGGATAACCTTGGAACGACTTTTGTTTATGGACTGCAGAGACCAGACGGAGATGACAAATATGTAACGCTTTCGAGAACATCTACATTGTCACGACAGTTGTCTTTATTTTTTAAATGTTATATCAATGAGATACTTCGGAAAGGAACAGCAGACAATTTTGGTGGAAGTGGGGAACGAAAAGCGGTAATTATATATTCTGGTGGAGATGATGTGTTTTTAGCCGGAGCGTGGAATGATGTGATCGCAGCTTTTATGGATATCAGAAATGCGCTTGAAAAATTTACACAGGGAACGCTGACAATATCAGGAGGTGTTGGTATTTACGATGCAAAATATCCGCTGAATGTTATGGCAAAAGAAGTGGAAAGACTTGAAGACAGATCAAAACATGTGGAAGGAAAAAATGCAGTTACCCTGTTTGATGAAACACATGCTTATCCATGGAATGTATTTATACAAAATGTTGTTACAGAAAAGTTAGGTGTGCTTAAGACTTATTTTGATCAGAATGATGAACACGGTATGGCATTTTTATATCATCTCATGGAATTGTTAAGGGAAAGTGGAAACAACATCAATTTTGCAAGATATGTTTATCTGTTATCGAGAATGGAACCACAGGAACATGAAAATAAAGAAAAACGGGCGGCTTACCGGAGTTTTTCAAAAAAGATGTACGAGTGGAGCGGGAAAGAACAGGATAGAAAAGAACTGATCACGGCAATCTATCTGTATGTATATCTGAATCGCAAAAGAGAGGAGCAGGATTAAATGAAATTGACAGAAGAAAATTATGTGGGAATTGCAGAACAGGCAATCAAGGAACTGTGCAGTGAAAAAGATCAGAAAGGGAGACTGGTTGGTCCGGTAACAACATCCAAGATCAGAAATCTGCTTGCCATGACATCCGATATTTATAATGATGTGGTCAATAGTCAGAGTGACAAACTGAATGCGGAAATAATTGGACGGATCAACTATATGAAGATTCGTTTTATCTATGAAGCAGGGCGTGAACCGAAGGTAAAGAAACTGGTAGATAAAGCAAAAATTTTAGAGCACTTAGAAGAGATCAAAGGCAGCAGAGACCAGTATATTTTATTCAGCCGGTATATGGAAGCCTTGGTTGCATATAGAAAATTTTATGGTGGACGTGATGAGTAGAGGGAGGATGAAATAATGTTTGCAAAAGTTAAAATCAGTGGGGTGTTAGAGACAGTAACGGGTTTACATATTGGCGGATCGAGTGCTTTTTCTGCGATTGGTGCAGTAGATTCTCCTGTCATCCGGGATGCAAGGACGAATATGCCGATGATTCCGGGTAGCAGTTTAAAAGGAAAATTAAGGACACTTCTGGCAAAAAAATATAATCAGACAGTAGCGAAAACACCGGATGACGATGCGGTATGTCTGACAAGTCTGTTTGGAAGTGCGAAAAAAGGTCAGGTAAAGACTAGTAAAATCCTGTTTAACGATATGTTTCTTGAAAATATGGATGAATTAAAATATGCAGGGCTGACAGGTGCAACAGAGGTTAAATTTGAAAACAGCATCCAAAGAACAACGGCAGTAGCGAACCCCAGACAGATCGAACGTGTGGTAAGAGGCGCAAAATTTCCGATGCAGTTGATTTATGAAGTGACGAATGAATCGGAAATGGTTCATGATTTTGAAATATTAAAAGACGGGTTTAAACTTTTAGAATATGATTATTTAGGCGGCAGTGGATCAAGAGGTTATGGACGTGTCAAAATCATGGATATCCATGTGGAACCTGTGATAGGGGAAGTGTCGGAAGATGTTTTGTCCCAGTGTCAGAAAATCATGAGTGCAGTGGAATAAAATAATTTTGCAGGATTGATTTTTGACTACAGAGAGAAAAGAAATGAGGCGGGACATGGAATATACGATCTATCAGTTAGAATTTAAAACAGGTGTTCATTTTGGTACCGGAATGTTAAATGAAAGTGCCTGCACGTTTAAGGCAGATCAGATATTTTCAGCACTTTATATAGAGGCTTTAAAACTGAATCTGCAGCAGCAGTTATATGATGCTGTGAAAAAAGGAAATCTGTTAATTTCAGATGCATTTCCATATATTGGACAGCAGTATATGATTCCAAAACCGATGATATATGTGGAGCCGGTAAACCGTGGGGAATCGAAGCAGAAAAAAGCATATAAAAAAATGAAGTTTATTCCGGTAGAATGTTTGATCGATTTTCTGAATGGGAAAATGGATCTGTCAAATGATCCGATGGAACATTATGGACATTATTTTCAGCAGACGATGGCAGCTGTCCGCACCGGGGAGGAGACTCTGCCGTACCGGGTTGGAACATTTTATTATGGAGAGGGATGTGGCCTGTATATCATTGCCGCGTATCAAAGCGAAAATGAAAAATGTCTTATGGAAAAACTGCTGACGGCATTATCTTATACAGGAATTGGCGGAAAAAAATCAGGTGGACTTGGTAAATTTCAATACGATGAGAAACAGATTCCAGGAAAACTTTTAGAGAGCCTGCAGAAAAAATCGGACAGATATATGTTATTGTCAGTTGCACTTCCGGCGGATGATGAGTTGGAAAATGCGCTGGAAAATGCATCCTATCTGTTAGAAAAAAGATCCGGATTTGTTGCGTCTTCGAATTATGCAGAGGAATGGAGAAAAAAGAGGGATCTTTATGTATTTACAGCAGGTTCCTGTTTTGTAAATTGTTTTGCCGGAGATATCTATGATGTGTCGGAAGGCGGAAAACATCCTGTGTATCGATATGCAAAGCCGATTTTTATGGGGGTATCATTATGAGGGATTATTTAAAACACTACCGGGTGAAAATATGTGTATTATCCCCAGTCTATATAGGTTCCGGTGAAAAAACAGGAAAAAAAGAGCACATCTATATGCCATGGAATCATCATGTGATCATACCGAATGTAGAGAAGATGTACATGGATCTGCAGAAAAAAGGACTCGGAAAAGAGTTTGCAGACTATATGATGGATGGGCGGCCGAAGGAACCTTCTCTATCCCAGTGGCTTGGACAGCATAAGATGCAGCGGGAAGATTATGAGAGATGGAAATTGTATGAGATGGATGCAGGGGAAGCATTTGTTTCACAGACAGCCAGACCAAAAGAGATTGAAGCCTTTGTGAAGGATGCATATGGTATGCCGTATGTTCCGGGCAGTACTTTAAAAGGCATGTTCCGCACGGCACTGATTGCAGATGAGATACAAAAATGTCCGGAAAAATATGAAAGAACAGGCAGGGAGATACAGTCTGCTTCCGCAGAACGCGCAAGCAGGAAACAATGCCTTGCAAGAGAGACAAAACGTTTAGAACAACAGATATTTTATACGTTAAACCGTGATGAAAAAAAGCCTGCAAATGCTGTTAATGATAATCTTTCCGGTCTGCATGTAGGTGACAGCCAGCCTATCAGTGTGGATCAGCTGACATTAAGCCAGAAGATCGATGTTACACTAGACGGTACAGAAAAACCGCTGAATGTATTGCGGGAGACACTGATCCCCGGAACAGAGATTTGCTTTGATGTATCAATTGACACGACAATCTGCCCGTATCAGATGGAAGATATCATAGAAGCACTGAATATTTTCCAGAATATCTGTAACCGGTATTTTTATGCAAGATTCCACTGGGAGGCAAAGGAAAAAAATACAGTATGGTTAGGTGGAGGATGTGGTTTTCTTTCAAAGACGGTTTTATATCCATTGCTTGGCAGTAATGCAGTAAAAGTTGTGGATAATGTGTTTAAAAATACACTGGGAAAAAATTATGTTGTGCATAAACATACCAAAGACCTGCAGCTTAAACTGGCACCGCATGTCTGTAAATGTACAAAGTATCAGGGAAAGCTGTATCATATGGGGATGGGGGAGGATTGAATTTGAGGAAATATAATGATTTTGCTCCGATAGGCTTAAAATCAGGCTTTGAGAATGTTATACACCAGTTTGATATTGAGATTTCTCTCATTTGCGGGTTTGTCCCGCAAATGGGGGATAAAAGCCTTGTGTTTTGGGAGGTGTAGGGGACAGGTTGAGATAAGAGACCCCCGTAGAGGGGACGAGAATTGTTCAGTTAAACCGTAGCGCATTGGGTCACTTTTATTGAGATAAGAGACCCCCGTAGAGGGGACGAGAATAATCTTTTTCTCCGGCTTCCGGCGGGATGCTGACTGTATTGAGATAAAAGATCCTCGTGGAGGGGACGAGAACCAGATGGGTTTGATTTTTCTTGCATCTTCCTGAATTGAGATAAGAGACCCCGCGGAGGGGACGAAAACTTGAAAACCTGCCCCGGATAAATCAAATTAGGGTTTACTGAGATATAAGAACCCCGCTAAGGGGACAAAATTAGAATAAATTTTTACTAAATAACCATGCAGGAAAATTAAATCATTATTACGAAAGATGGAGATTATTATGAACCAGACGATATTGTTTACACCAGTGGGAGGAACCGACCCGATTTCATTAAATAATTATCATGATGGATCAATATTGCATATTTGCAGATTCTATAAACCGGATAAAGTCATTTTGTACATGTCAAAAGAAATGTTGGATTTTCAGGAGAAAGATGACAGGTATCGTTATTGTCTGGACCGTCTGGCAAAGATGCAGGATCGTCCCATGATTTATGAGATCATAGAACGCCGGGAGCTTACCAAAGTACATGAATTTGATTACTTTTACGAGGATTTCAGGAAGGTGATCAGCTGTATATATGAGACGATGGATGAATCGGATACATTGCTTTTAAATGTGTCATCCGGTACACCGGCAATGAAAAGTGGATTGCTGGTATTGCAGACATTAGGGGAGTTTCCTGCAAAAGTAATTCAGGTGGCGACACCAGTAGAAAAATTGAATGAGCAGGTGCATGAGGGATATGATGTAGAAACTTTATGGGAATTGGATGAGGATAATAAGGAAGGTGCACAAAACAGATGTAAGGAAATACAGTGTCCGACACTCTCAAAGATAAAGAAAGAGGAAATTATAAAAAAACATATTTTGGTATATGATTATCAGGCTGCGCTTGATGTTGCGGATTCATTACCGGCAGAGCAGACAGTGCAGTACAGGGATTTAATTTATCAGGCTGCAAGGAGAGTGTTATTAGATTTTGCGAATGTGGATAAGACAATCCAGAAAACAAAGTTTCAATGTCTTCCGGTGAGGTCTTCTTCCCAAAGAAAATATTTTGAATATGCACTTACGATCGATATTCGATTAAAACGTGGTGAGTATGTGGATTTTATCAGGTCGATCACACCGATTGTGGTGGATTTGTTTGAGATGATATTAAAAAAACAGTGTGGTATCAAAGTAGACGATTATTGCGACCAGTATAAACGTGCAGGACAGTGGAAGAGAATGTGGTCAGCAAAAAAATTAAATGGAACGGAAGCAGGAGATGTACTGAATAGTCATTATCAGAAAATGGGAAAAAGATTTGAAGCAAAAGATGTGTATTCAGAACATCTGAAAATACTCACAGATCATTTTTCGAGTGATACCCGCTTAAAACAGTTGATGGAAGATCTTAGAAATGTGGAAAGTAATATCCGGAATCTTGCTGCGCATGAGATTGTGTCTGTGACAGATGAGACAATTAAAAACCTGACAGGTTTTTATGGCAGGGATATCATGAGTAAAATCAGGGAGCTTTTTGGATACACGGAGATTTCCATACGAAAAGAGTATTGGGATTCTTATGATGAAATGAACAAGAAAATCCTTGAGCAGATGTCAAATGAATAAAATATACAAACAAAACACAAAAAATGTGAATATTTCACAAAAGCAATGTATAAATTATTGACATGAAATATTTAGAAACATATAATGTGATTGGAGGTGTGGGATATGTTACTTGAATTTTCATGCAGTAATTATAAGGCAATTAAGGAGAAAATAGTATTTTCCATGGTTGCAGGAAGTGATAAATCACATCAGGAAGAATTGTATGAATTTGATGATTACCGGGTGTCAAGAATCACATCTGTATATGGTGCAAATGGTGCTGGAAAAAGTACATTGATTGATGCGGTAGGGTATCTAGGCTTTTTGGTGAGGGAATGTGTGAAATTTCAGGAAGGAGATAAGATTCCGAGAACACCACATAAACTTTCAGCAGAGAAACCGACAGCGTTTGATATTCAGTTTGTTGTGGATGGAATACGTTATGCGTATGGATTTTCCATGAATGATGTTGAGTTTCTGGATGAGTATTTGTATCATTTTCCATCTGGAAGACAGGCGAAGATATTTGAACGTGAAGGTACAAAGTTTTCATATGGAATAAAGTATAAGAAAGAACTGTCTCAACTGGAGAGTAAGACAAAAAGTAATAAATTATTTCTGACTACGGCAGAAGCGTGGTGCAGTTTAAAGGAAATCATTCATCCTTTCAGGTTTTTTAAAGAAGAATTGATTGTTCATGGAATTGGACCTGATAATTGGTTTGAATACTCTGCAGAACAGATTCGGACAAATTCTGGTATGAAACAAATATTAGTTGTGTTCATGCAAAAAATAGGAATTCCAATTAAGGATATCCAGGTAAAAATAGAAAACAGACAATTGACAACACAGGATATGCCGCTTGAATTATTAAATAAGGTCCAGATGTTAACTGGTATGGGTTCATTGCAGACAATAGAAGTAAAGTTTGTATATAAAGATTATATTTTGAATATCAATGAGGAGTCACAGGGAACACAGAAACTTTTTAAATTGCTATGTCCGTTTATAGATGTGCTAGTCAATGGAAAAGTGTTATTTTATGATGAACTTGAAGCTAGTCTCCACCCTGCACTTGTAGATGAATTAATCCACACATTTAAAAACTGGAAAAGTGAAAAAAATCCACAATTAATTTTTTCCTCCCATGATACAAGTTTGTTGGATCTGGATTTATTCCGCAGAGATCAAATATGGTTTGCAGAAAGAAATCCCGGGTTGTGCACGACAGAGTATTATTCTTTAGTGGAATTGAAAAATGTCAGAAAGGATGACAATATAAAAAAAGGATATATCAATGGTCGATATTCGACAATTCCGTTAAAGGGAAGCAGTTTGATCGAAGTTTTGGGAGGTGAATAAATTTGGAACGAAAGCTAGGACTCAGTTCCAGAAATGAAAATTCCAGAAATATGTTAGTGCCGGATATGCACGTTTCAAAACTTGATGAAATGTATGAACAGTTTTGCAAAAATGTGGAAACGGTAAAAGAAAAGTTTCATATTGCAGAACAATTAGATAACGTTCATGAAGAAAAAGCAGTAAAAGATATTTATCGGTCACAGATTGTGTTTTTGGAAAGTGCACTGGATTATTATATGCATTGTCTTGGAATTTATGCGATGGTACAAATGTATAATAATCACTGGGATAAAACACGGGGATATTCCGATTTAAAGGTGCCGATTGATAAGGTAATGGATGCTGTTATGCATCCCGAAAATACAGGGTGGATTGACGCGGTAATTGTGTCTTACCATGCATCAAAAACATATATGAGTGCGAAAGAGATTAAGGGGCAGTTATCATTAATTGTTGGAAAAGATTTTTTTGATAAAATAGCAAATGAAATGTTTTATGACAAGGAGAGCAGAGTGAAACCAGCAGACAAATTGGCAAGAGCATTGACAGATTTGTTTGAACGCAGAAACAAGATAGCACATCAGGCAGATAGAAATCACCAGACGGGAGATTTGTATGATATTAACCGGCAGGATGTGGAAAATGCAATAGGTGTTGTTGAAACATTTGTTACAACTGTTCATAAGTTATTAACGGAATAAGAGTACTGCATGACATAAAAAAGCAAGGGACAACATCCCTTGCTTTTTTCTCCCCTCTGTGCTACACTGTCACAAGCTGACAAGACACATGTTAACCACATGAAAAACAGCAAAGAGGAGTAAAAAACTCCGGATTGGAGAAATTATGGAAAAAGTAAAGGCATTTTGTAAACGGAAAAACATTGAGATATCCGTGAAAAGATATCTGATCGATGCTCTTGGCGCGATGGCACAGGGATTATTTGCATCCCTTTTGATCGGAACAATCATAAGCACACTTGGAACGCAGCTTCATATTCCGATTCTTGAGACAGTCGGAACTTATGCAAAAGCAGCAGTCGGACCGGCCATGGCGATCGCAATCGGATATGCACTGCAGGCAGCGCCTTTAGTACTGTTTTCACTTGCGGCAGTCGGTGCGGCGGCAAATGAACTTGGCGGGGCAGGTGGGCCGCTTGCGGTACTTGTGGTTGCAATTTTTGCAGCAGAATTCGGAAAAGCAGTTTCCAAAGAGACAAAAATCGATATTATTGTCACTCCGTTTGTGACCATTTTTGTCGGGGTCGCGCTTTCTATCTGGTGGGCTCCGGCGATCGGTGCGGCAGCGAGTGCAGTCGGTAATGCGATCATGTGGGCAACCGAGCTGCAGCCGTTTTTCATGGGAATCATTGTATCTGTGATCGTCGGGATTGCACTGACACTGCCGATCAGCAGCGCAGCAATCTGTGCAGCACTTGGACTGACCGGATTAGCCGGTGGTGCAGCACTTGCCGGATGCTGTGCGCAGATGGTCGGATTTGCAGTGGCAAGTTTCCGTGAAAATAAATGGGGCGGATTGTTTGCACAGGGAATCGGTACATCCATGCTTCAGATGGGTAATATCGTGAAAAATCCGCGCATCTGGCTGCCGGCGACATTGGCGTCTGCAATCACCGGACCGATCGCAACGTGTCTGTTCCATTTACAGATGAATGGTGCAGCAGTTTCCTCCGGTATGGGAACCTGTGGACTGGTCGGACAGATTGGTGTCTATACCGGATGGATCGCAGATATTGAAGCGGGAAGCAAAGCTGCCATTACACCGATGGACTGGATCGGACTGATTTTCGTAAGCTTTCTTCTGCCGGGCGTTTTATCATGGCTTTTTAGTGTGTTATTCCGTAAGATCGGCTGGATCAAAGAAGGTGATATGAGGCTGGACTTATAAATCCATAAAAGTTTAGAAATAAATCCACCATAATGAGGAAAGTATGGTATCTGTCTCTTATACACATCTCCGAGCCCACGAGACGTAGAGGA
>ENA-OZKH01000716-OZKH01000716.1-human-gut-metagenome-genome-assembly--contig:-NODE-716-length-11715-cov-7.892453_pt1 | contig 11715 bp, 8 predicted proteins | sample MGYA00244180_ERZ653758 | MGnify/ENA primary metagenome ERZ653758 (study PRJEB26926, sample SAMN06165252) | human gut metagenome | biome: ENVO:00009003; feature: ENVO:2100002; material: ENVO:00002003...
AGATTCCTCTACGTCTCGTGGGCTCGGAGATGTGTATAAGAGACAGTTATAAGGATTTGTTCATGCAAATGTTCTTGCAGAACCTTTGTTTAAGACCATCCTGTTACGCTTGTTCCTTTAAAAAAGAAAACCGCGAAAGTGACATGACATTAGCTGATTTCTGGGGGTGCGGAAACATTTGCCCAGATTTGGATGATGATAAAGGACTGTCGATGATTCTTATACATTCAGAAAAGGGAAAAGGAATTTTTGATTCTATAAAAGCAAATATGTGCTTCCGGGAAGTGCCGATTCAGGCGGCATTAAAGGGAAATATAGCAGTAACGGAATCGTGCAAGAAACCTCCAAATCGTGAACAGTTTATGACTGCTATTGACGCAATGGAGTTTGATATACTTGGGAAAAGATATTTAAAAAAAGCATCATTTAAAGAGCGATTAAGGCGAGCCATGCCGGAAAAGTTTAAGATGAAAATAAGAAACTGGCTATAAATGATTAAAACGGACAGGAGATTATAAGTGAATTCGAGATATTAAAAAAAGGCTCGCTGAATTCACAGCTTTCTGCTATGGAAATAGTTGATGAGATGCAGTATGCAACTCTATGAGTTTGATGGGAGATGATTTATAGTGGGAAAGTATTTTGGAACCGATGGCTTCCGTGGTGAGGCGGGAATCACTCTGACCGCTGACCATGCCTACAAGGTTGGTCGTTATCTGGGCTGGTATTACAACGCTTTGCGTGAGCGCAACGGCAACAATGAACCCGCCCGCATTGTGATCGGCAAGGATACCCGCCGCAGCTCCTATATGTTCGAGTACAGTCTGGTCGCCGGCCTGACCGCTTCCGGCGCAGACGCCTACCTGCTGCACGTCACTACCACGCCCAGTGTTGCCTACATCGCCCGGGTGGACGATTTCGACTGCGGCATCATGATCTCTGCAAGCCACAATCCCTACTATGACAACGGCATCAAGCTGATCGATTGCTACGGAGAAAAGATGCCCGAGGAGACTTTGCTACTGGTGGAGGATTACATCGATGGCAAACTGCACGTGTTCGATAAGGACTGGCCGGAGCTGCCCTTTGCCCACCGTGAGCACATCGGCTGCACCGTGGACTATGTTTCTGGTCGTAACCGCTACATGGGCTATCTGATCAGCCTCGGTATCTACTCCTTTAAGGGTGTCAAGGTCGGTCTGGACTGCGCTAATGGTGCAAGCTGGAACATTGCTAAGAGCGTGTTCGACGCACTGGGCGCAGATACCTACGTCATCAACAACAAGCCAAACGGTCTGAACATCAACAACAATGCTGGCTCTACCCATATCGAGGGTCTGCAGAAGTTCGTTGTAGAGAAGGGTCTGGACATCGGTTTTGCCTATGACGGCGATGCTGACCGTTGCCTGTGTGTGGACGAGAAGGGTAACGTCATCACCGGCGACCACATCCTGTATATCTACGGTTGCTACATGAAGGAGCGTGGCAAACTGCTGACCAACACTGTGGTCACTACCGTCATGTCTAACTTCGGCCTGTACAAGGCGTTCGACGAGCAGGGTATCGACTACGTCAAGACCGCTGTGGGCGACAAGTATGTTTACGAATACATGGCGAAAAATGGCTGCCGTATCGGCGGTGAGCAGAGTGGTCATATTATCTTCAGCAAGTACGCCAGCACCGGTGATGGTATCCTGACCAGCCTGAAGATGATGGAAGTAATGCTGGCGAAGAAGATGCCCATGAGCAAGCTGGCTGAACCTCTGAAGATTTACCCGCAGGTTCTGGAAAATGTCCGTGTGACTGACAAGAAGGCTGCGCAGAACGACCCGGCGGTGCAGGAGGCAGTCAAAGCCGTAGCCGAGGCGCTGGGCGGTACCGGCCGTATTCTGGTGCGTGAGTCCGGCACCGAACCGGTCGTTCGTGTTATGGTGGAAGCCCCCGACCACGATACCTGCCAGAAGTACGTCTCTCAGGTCGTGGAGGTCATCAAGAACAAGGGCTACGGAGTTTAAAATTCTGTACAGAAATTAATTACAGCAGTGCAAGCCTGATGATAGATTGCTTAATTCAATCGTAAGGATAGGCAGTGGCGTCTAACGGTCTATATAAGCGAAAAAACTGGTGGATTTCATGAAAGAGCAGAATGGAAAATTATCAAGGGATGAATTCATATCATTTGTTAAAGCAGTGCTGAAGAAAAAATCATTGGAAGAAAACAAGCCACTTTATTTTGAGTACAGAGTATCTGGAAATAGCAAGCTTGCAGAATCTGCAAGAAGATTTGATGCGTTTGCGCCAGATGGATTTTTCAGATATCAAGAGCCTGTGATTTTCGAATTTATAGATAGCAAATCAAAACAGCTGGAAAAACGAATCCAAACAATCGCGGATGATTATAGAAAAAATTATGAGGCGGAAACTATCTTCATTGTAAACGCCAGAACATCTGATGAAGAATTAGACCTTACAGTATGGGATATCAATGAGATAAACAAATGGATTAAAGAGTATCCAACTGAGTATGGTCATGTGTGTTCATGGAATATTGACCGTAAAAGAACTACACAAGACAAAGAAAAGTTTCAAATTTCCGAAAATCTGTACAGAGATGATTTATATCAAAAAAACAACGACATTTATACAAATGCAATACGTACCTACATCGAAGAGAAAAAGGGCGTTGCAATTGTGCTGGGTGCGGGTGTTTCGAAGGAACAGGGAGCAAAAACTTGGGATGAATTGCTGAGAGAGTTTCAGACGGAAATTGAAAGGCAACATCTTTTGGATGATTCCGAGGCGGTTTTTCAGGAAGTTGGAGGGACAAGTCTTACAACAGCTCAGTTATGCAAAGACGTCTGGGCAGATGAGAAAACCTTTGCTTGGCAAATCCATAAAAGTCTATATGATAAGGCGCGGGAACTGGATGTGAATACCGAGTTAGGGGAGATTGCGCAACTGGCTCAAAAATGCCTAAAAGATCAAAACTTTAGGATTTTAACCTATAATTACGATGACTTCCTTGAACAGTATTTAGAGTGGCGTGGAGTAAAGTGTTGTTCCATGTTCACAACGAAGGTTAGATACTCAAATGGTCAGGCGAGTGCGGATTTTTATGGCGTGAATGGACAACCAAATCAAAGTTTACGGCTCTATCATGTGCACGGATTTTTACCAAAAGTTGCAACAAAAAGTCAATTGGATACACTCCATATAAGATCAATCTGCCTGACAGAAGCTGACTATAATATGCTTTATAATCAGCCTTATAGTTGGCCGATTGCAAGTCAGCTTTCTTTCTTCAGAGAAAATATATGTTTGTTTATTGGATGCAGTTTAAGTGATCCCAATATCCGAAGGCTTTTGGAAATCACAGCGTATAATCCACCGAAGCATTATGCTATTTTACCTATGATATACAAAAGTACCGATGCATCTGGTGCTGTGGTGCCAAAACAGTTCACAACAAAAGACCGGCTTCAAATTGAAAATCATTTTTATCGCATCGGAATTAACATTCTGTGGGTAAGAGATTACAGCGCAATTCCTGAATGGTTGCACAATTTGAATCGATCTATTGTTTAAATAAAGATATATTTTCATTCTACAAAATACACCTCTTGCGAACATAAAAGACGAGTGTTATACTGAAGCCATCAAAAAACATTGGAGGTGTCCCCTATGCCCCGTCCCAAAGGAAGCAAGAACAAGCCCAAGACCGTAAAAGCAACCGTTGACTTTGCTGCACAGATTGCCGAAAAGCAGGCCGCAAAGGAAGCCGCTGCCGCCGAAATTGCATCCATCACTGCGAATATCGATGCGCTGAAAGCCGACCTGAAAACCAAAAAGGCAGAGCTGAAATCTATCGACAAGGAAATCGCCAGAATCGAGGCTAAAAAGGTCAAGGCTGAAACCAAAGCAGCGGAATCGGCAAAGAAAGCCGAAGCAGAGGACGTGCTGAAAAAGCTGCTGGCAAGCGGCGTGAGCGCAGACGATATCCTCGCAAAGCTGAAGTGATTTAAAAAATTCTAACGCAGCAGTTGACGGGAACATCTATGTCGCAAGCAGGGCGTTCGTATATACAAACGCCATTTTTGCGTTGCAAAATGCTTGTTGGGATAGTCCCAAACCCTTTGTGTACTGCATCCGCCGGATGCAAGCTACGCATTTGTGCCAAATGCTCCTATAACGAAAAAGAACACCGAGGACTCTCCCCCAAATGGGAAGAATCCTCGGTGTTTTCTGTTTAGCGGGTCTGCGATTTTTCCTTTGGGTCTTTTTCCTCGGCGAAGAACAGCTCCACATTCTTCTGCGCTTTTTTCAATTCCTGCATTTCATCCCGTGCCTTACGATAGGCTGGATATGCTGCTTTCTTCTGCGAAAGCAGTGCAGCGTATTCGGCATCCAGTTCTTTTACCTTTGGCAACTTTTTCAAACTCGTTTCGTCAAAAGCGGCTTTTGCAGCCTTGTGCAGTGTAATCTGCTCCCGGTGGGCTTCCAAAAATTTTTTACTGTACCCTGAGTTTCGGTAGGCATCGTAGACTGGTCGCGTCTTGGCATAGTTGATGATGTGTGCTTTCAGCACTGCAATTGCTGCCAACCGCTTCTCAGAGGCTTTAATGGAATCGCCCAGTTCGTGATAGTGAGCAGTAGCGGCATCCACACGCTCCTGCATTTCTTCGATGCTGCCGATTTTATTTTCCTGCAAAAAAATCAGGGTCTTGGACATCTCTTTCAAATTGTAGCGTTTCGCCCACCGTGCGTAGCCTTCGCCTTTGCCCTCGGAGAGCTTTGCCTGAATGTCTACCAAAAGGTGGAACGACTGTTCTTTTGGCGGCTGCTTCTGATGCGGGCGGTGTTCGACTTCTCCTGCAATGACCGCCTTGATTTCATCTTCGCTGTATCCTACGCCCAATGTGCGAAAACGGATGAAGCGTTTCTGCCGTGCGCCTTTGACCGAAGTATGCTTTCCTCGTTTGATTTCATAGCCCTGCTGTTCCAGCTTTTGAAGAAAGGCTTCAAAATTTGCAGGTTTTTCGTCCAGAAGGATGCCGTCGATTACAGAACACAGCTTGTCACGATTGCTTTCTTTGGGTGGATAAAGGGTGCGCTTCTGCCGCTCCCGGTACGGCTTGATTTCAATAACAGACAGCTGATGTTCCAGACAAATCAAATCGCTCAACCGCTGTACGGCCAGCCCGGACAATAAAAAATCCCGGAATTTCCGGGTGCTGTCCAGCGCAGTGGAGTTATAAATAATGTGGTTGTGGATGTGCTCCCGGTCAGTATGCGTTGCGACAATAAACGCATACTTGCCTTTTGTAAACCGCATGGCCAGTTTATAGCCCACCTTATTAGCTTCCTCTGCGGTAATCTCACCGGGCTTGAAGGACTGTCGAATCTGATAAGCAATCACATCATTTTTTTGTCTGCGCCCAGTCATCAGTTCATACTGGCGTTTGGAGAGCATAAATTCTTCATCCACGGTCAGGGGACTGCATTCGTAACTGCTGACCAGTTCGCCCTGCTGTGTCTTGTCCGGGTTCTGGGCGTAATCCGTGCGGCTTTTCAGGCAGGCCGCAACGGATTTCCCCTTGTTTTTGTGCAGTGCAATCAATCTTGTTGCAGCCAGTTTGACCACCTCCCGGCAAAAAGAAAATGCCGCACAGTGGCGGCATAAAAATTTTATAATTCTGCAATCCAGCCACTGAACCATTCCACGGCTTCTACAATGACTGTTCCGGCGGTGATGAGCAGGAAGCATCCAAACTCCGCCACCAGCAAGATCAAAAACTGCATCCACTCCCGGCAGTACAGTGTATAAAGGCCGCAGCCCAAAATATACAGCATGGGCAGAGCCAGCACAAACGCCGACAGGTTCAGCGTCCATTTCAGCATCAGCGCAAGGAAAGCAGTAATCAGCCAAAACGGGAAAACGATCATCTTAAAAACGAACCTCATATCCAGCACCTGCCTTTCTTTCGCCCCTATTATAAAGGTGTCAACCACTGCGTTGCAAGGATGTCAACGCTTATGTACCCCCGCAGTCCTCCAACTGCGGGGGAAATTTTAGAGTTCTGCCAGCCGAGAGAGAATCTGCCGACCAATCTCAATCAGTTCATCCAGCCGCTGCCGCAGATCCTCCATGTCAGCGGCGTAGACCCGACCATTTTCGTTAGCGGCTTTGGCGTACTGGTTCAGGTTGTTGCTGCACATCTGCAAAAGGTATGCCATGCGTTGCAGTTCTTTCAGGTCGAGATGCAGGCAATAGCCGTCCAGTGCCATCTTACGGATATAGGCACTCAGACTGCGGATGCCCATGCCCAGCATCTTCTCATAAATGCGGTTCTTCTCAGTCTTTGTAGTTCTCAGGATAATGATCTCGTCCCGCTTTTCCCTCACCGGGCATCACCGTCCTTGTCGTAATAACTGCGGAAGGGCTTCACCGGCTCCGGCTTGTCCGACTTTTCTTCCAGCGCTGCCAGCACCGAGGGGCGGCGAGGTGCGTCCTCTTGTTCTTCCTCATCCTGTTCCGGGTCGTGGCTCTTTTCGTCCACATCCAACTGGGCGTTTAATTCGGCAAGCCGTGCGGACTTCTCTGCCAGTTCTTCCTCCTGCGGGAATGGCTTTTCCACCTCGATCTGCGCCGCCGCCTGCTGCTGATGCAGGGTAGTCAGTTCGTTTTCTGCTGCGGTAATACGGTCGGTAAAATTGCTCAGGGCGTTGTCCAGACGGACAATGTTGCCGTGCGGGTCGGAGCCGAGCGACACCGGATATTTCAATTTTCCTTTCAGAACTGCCTGATGCTCATTGCGGAAGGTATCAAATCGCAGCGAAAGTTTAAAACCGCGATAGCTGCCCACCAGCTGCTCCTCGGTGTTCGGCAGTTCCGTACAGGCAAGGATCAGCCGTTCGCCAGCGGTCTTTTTCTCGTCGTAGGTCATGCCCTTGATGACCATGCCGCAGAAGTTTTCCTTGTCCTGCGGATGCGCCGCAACGATCTCGGCATCCGATTGCAGGGCTGCAATTTTTGCAGTCTGCTCCTGAATCTCTGCCGGGAACTTGGTGAGCAGCTTATCTTCCAGACGGAACTTCTGGCTCTGGTGGTCGGCTTTCAGAACCTTAAGTTTTGCGATCTGCACATCCAAATCCATCTTCTCTTTGATAAGCGGATTGCCAGCGCACAATGCCTTGATCTCTGCATAGGACAATGCCTGCTCGTCCACATCGTCGCAGGAACGTACCGGAGATTTAGAGGTCATAATTTGCGAGATAAATCGCTGTTTATTCTCAAGGGTCTGATCGGGTAAGAGGATGGCATTACTGCCAGCCCCTCCCCTAAGAACCGTACGTGAGAGTTTCCCCTCATACGGCTCAAGCCTTTCATAAAGCTCCCATCAGGGAACCCGGCTCAACAAAACAAGAATCGTTTTTGTGCAATACGGCATGGCATTCGGGATGCACCATTTCCAGCCATGGCGACTTCCCGCTTCGGAACACCTTATGAACCTTGAAACTCGTTTCCGAGGTAATAGGCTCATTGCATACTGGGCAACAGCGGTGTTGATTTCTCCATACTTTCAGGAGTTTTTCGCGTCCGTTAGTGCTGTTCAACATTTTCTCACCATCGCGCTCTTCATAATAACCGCTCCATCGCTCATCGAAGGGATTTGCGTTAGAGACGATTTTCTTAAAGCGGATGATTTTGGTGTCCGTTGCATATTCAAGAGCAAAGTAGGATTGCTCACCGTTCTTCTTGGTGCGTTCCTCTGCGGCAAAAGTCCAGTTTCGGGTTCCGATGCGATGCCAGTATTTCGCTGCTATCCACCGTTTGCCTTTGTTCTTATGCCTGCGCTTTGCCCACTGCCAAAGACAATTGTAAATCTGATAGTCGATTTTGCTGAATGTTTCAGCGGATACAACAAATCGCTGGTTATTGACCCATCCACGGATAACCGGGTTGAGCTGGCGAATCAGGGAATCCTGCTTTGCCGATTTGTTGCTCTTGACGATTTCACGCACCTTTTTCAGCAGAGAGCCGACCGACTGCTTCGAGGGCTTGATTAGAAGTTTTCCGTTATACTTACGGATGTTCTTGCCCAAGAAGTCAAATCCATCATCAATGTGAGTGATGACCGTCTTTCTTCAGATAACTGCAACCCACGTTCCGTCATGAAATCTCTGATAATAGGGAGCACTTCTTCACGCAGAAATTCCGGGCTTTCTCCGGTTACGATAAAGTCGTCAGCATAGCGCACGAAGTTCATCTTATTAAAATGAGTTTTACCATTGACCTTTTTGCGGGTCGGCAGTCGTTCCTTTAAGAGCCGTTCCAGTCCATCCAGCGTCATATTCATCAGAGTAGGCGAGATGGCTCCACCTTGCGGTGTGCCTTCCTCAGTGGGGAAAAGTTGCTTTGTATCAACGTATCCACACTTTAACCACTTCTGTAAAACCTGCGTATCCATCGGGATATTCTCCATGAGCCATTCATGGCTGATGTGGTCGAAGCATCCCTTGATGTCACCTTCAAGAATCCACTGAGGAGACTTGCCCTTGTTCAGGTCGGTGAAACACTGCTCGATTGCATCGTGTGTGCTTCTTCCGATTCGGAATCCGTAGGAGTTGAGGTCGCCGTAGGTTTCAGCAAGCGGTTCCAATGCAAACTTGTGTAGGGTCTGCATGGCACGGTCTGTCATTGTCGGAATGCTCAGAGGCCGCAGTTTGCCGTTTTTCTTCGGAATATAAACACGTTTCAGGGGCTGAGGACGGTATCCTCTCCGTTTCAGTTTACTGATTGCCTTGAATTTTGCCTCAGGAGTTAGCCACAATTCATGGTCAACTCCAGCCGTATTTTTACCACGATTGCTTGTTACCCGCTTCACTGCCAAGGCTTTGGCGTAAAACGAGTGAGTTAACAGCCATTGCAGCGTTTTTACCTTGCTGTAATGACCTTCTTGTTGAGCCTTTACGATACGCATTTGCAGCTTTTTAACATAAGCACAAGCCTTGTTCCAGTCGATGCTGTCCCAATTTCCCGCTCTGCAAGTCGGTGCACACGATTTCTCGTTCATTTGCAATTCCTCCTTTTTGAAAAGTTCTGTAAATTCTCTCGTAAAGAAAGACCATAGATGGAAGTCTGCCTGCTTTCGCACGAGGTGATGTTGCAACCTCTATCCGTCCCCATTACAGGGTCGGCATTCGCTTTTTCCATCTTTCTTCTACCCGCATTTCATAAAGTCTCCTTACGGTTTCCGTCCGATTGCTCGGGGAAATACGGGCTTACCACGTTCCGCTTATTCAACAGTATGGGTTAGGTTTCACTTCTCCGCCAGCAGCTTTTGAATCCATGTGTTCCCACTCTATAGAGGAGCAGCCAGCTGCGTTACCGTTTTGGTTCAGGCTTGTCAGCAACTTTAGCCTGTTCAGCTTTAACGACGTTTAACAGTGATTCACATTACATTAACCATACCATACAAGTCAGGCTCCCCAACCGCATTGTTGCTTGCAGCTTATCGCTTTCACCTCGCAGTTTCAGCTTGAACCCTTTCGGGTGGGGCTACCCTTGTCCTGTCACGCTTCCTCACAGCCGTTACCAGCCGCTTTGTTGACAGTAGACTACTGCTAATGGAATAACAGGTCTGGTCATAGCCAGACAGTTGATTTAAGCGACTTCGTGTCGCACAAAGAGGTACGAATCAAATGTGCCCTCTGTAACGTAGTTGAACACCTTGACTTTCTTGTTCATGTTGCCCTGCCGGATAATACGACCGTTGCGCTGGGTCATGTCGCTGGGCTTCCAACCCACATCCAAGTGATGCACCGCCACAAGCCGGGATTGCACGTTGGTGCCCGCTCCCATTTTTGCCGTACTTCCGAGCAAAACTCGCACATCGCCGGAGCGCACTTTGGAGAACAGCGCCGCCTTTTTTGCTTCGGTGTCAGCATTGTGGATAAATTCGATCTCGTTTTCCGGCACACCGGCGGCGATCAGCTTTTTGCGAATGTCATCGTAGACGTTGAAATTGCCATCGTTTTTCGGTGTCGAGAGGTCGCAGAACAAAAGTTGGGTCAACTTCTGTTCTTTACCCTCCTCCCAGATTTTCAACACATTTTGAACGCATACGTTCAATTTGCTGTTGGGATCATCTGGCAGCATGGGGTTCATCAAGCGAACGTCCAAGCCGATTTTGCGCCCATCGTTTGTGACGCAGAGCATATTGTCCACGGAGGCATCCACTGCACCGGAGTGGATTTCTGCAGCACGTTTGCTCAGTTCCTGCACCATTTCCTTTTGAATTTCGGACGGCTTTGCCACCACGGTTTCAAACTTTGCGACCGGCACCGGCAGATGAAGCTGGTCGCTAGTTTTAATGTCCGCAACCTCCTTGAACATGGACATCAGCTCCGGGAGGTTGAAGAACTTGGCAAATCTCGTCCTCGCCCGATACCCTGTACCTTCCGGGGCAAGCTCGATTGCAGTGGTGGTCTCTCCAAAAGTGGATGCCCAGCAGTCAAAGTGGGTCAGCTTTTTCTGCTGCAAGGTGCTGTACTGCAAATACCGCATGACCGTGTACAGCTCGGTCATGGAGTTAGACACCGGGGTGCCGGTCGCAAACACCACGCCACGTCCGCCGGTGATCTCGTCCAGATAGCGGCACTTGCCGAACATATCGCTGGATTTCTGTGCTTCGCTGGTGGATAATCCAGCGACATTTCGCATTTTTGTTGTGAGGAACAAATTTTTGAACGCGTGTGACTCGTCCACAAACAGCCTGTCAACGCCAAGCTGTTCAAAGGTGATCACATGGTCCTTGCGCTCATCGGAGCGCAGTTTTTTCAGCTTGGTTTCCAACGTTTTGCGGGTCTTTTCCATCTGCTTGATGGAGAAATTCTCACCTGCGTGGACTTTCAGCTCATTGATGGCGGCAAGCGTTTCATAAATTTGCTCCTGAATGATACGTTCCTGCCGCTCAAAGGACAGCGGGATGCGCTCAAACTGGCTATGCCCGATGATGACGGCATCGTAGTCCCCGGTGGCGATGCGGGCACAGAATTTTTTGCGGTTGGCAGTCTCAAAGTCCTTGCGCCGTGCTACCAAAAGTTTTGCGTTAGGGTAGAGGTTCAGGAACTCCGAAGCCCACTGCTCTGTCAAATGGTTGGGCACCACAAAGAGGGATTTCTGGCACAGCCCCAGCCGTTTTGCTTCCATGGCAGATGCCGCCATTTCGTAGGTCTTGCCCGCACCAACTTCGTGTGCAAGCAGCGTGTTACCGCCATAAAGCACATGGGCGATGGCATTTCGCTGGTGTTCCCGGAGGGTGATCTCCGGGTTCATGCCGACAAAATGGATGTGGCTTCCGTCATACTCACGGGGGCGGGTAGAGTTGAACAGTTCGTTGTACTGCTTCACCAGTGCAATGCGCCGCTGAGGGTCTTGCCAGACCCAGTTGGCGAAAGCATCCTTGATGACCTGTTGTTTTTGCTGTGCCAGCATGGTTTCCCGCTTGTTCAGCACCCGTTTGGGCTTTCCCTCGGCATCCTCGATCGTGTCATAGATGCGGACATCTTTCAGGTTCAGGGTCTCCTCCAGAATCTTGTAGGCATTGGCACGGGATGTGCCGTAGGTCTCGGAGGAGATAATATCGCCCCGTCCCGTGGCGGTCTTGCCCTCCACGCGCCACTCTGCGGTATAGGGAGAATAACGCACTTTGA
>ENA-OZKH01000725-OZKH01000725.1-human-gut-metagenome-genome-assembly--contig:-NODE-725-length-11586-cov-4.348105_pt1 | contig 11586 bp, 9 predicted proteins | sample MGYA00244180_ERZ653758 | MGnify/ENA primary metagenome ERZ653758 (study PRJEB26926, sample SAMN06165252) | human gut metagenome | biome: ENVO:00009003; feature: ENVO:2100002; material: ENVO:00002003...
CTACACGTAAGGAGTCGTCGGCAGCGTCAGATGTGTATAAGAGACAGGTATGGAAGTATGACCATTACGGCGGGCGGACCTTTTGGGTCTGCCCATTTTTTCGTTTTGGAGGTACATCCTATGCATCATTCGCAAAAGCGGTATAAGACGCTCTATTTCTTCGCCGCGTTGATTGCAGCCGCTATCAGTGTATTGCTCATTGAATTGGGCGGAATCGGGGACAGCGACTATTACTGGCATATCGTTCTCGGCAGAGAAATTTGCTCTACACACACGATTCCGGTTGCAGATACCTTCTCCTGGATATCTCAGGATTTAGGGCTGACAGAGACCGCGCATTCATGGCTGAGCAGCATCATCCTCTATCAGTTCTCGCACATTTCTTCTAATCCCGTGGTAGGACTGCTCATCTATTCTTTCATCACCGCGTTCCTGTACGCGCTCTTTATCGAATACGCTTGGGCAAAAGAACTGCGCGACCCGTTTGAGAATTGCCTGTTCGTCACCATTGTCACAGCGCTGCTATCCTGGGCCGGAAGACCTCAGAACATCGGCATGATTCTCTTTGTGGTCTCTTTCTATCTCTTGAACGACCTGTACCGGAACCCGGATTCGAAACGATGCTGGCTATTGCCGGTTTTGAGTTTCCTCTGGGCGAACCTGCATGGCGGGTCTTTGCCTATCCTGTTCACGTTCATTGTTCTTTTCATTCTGATGTGCTATCTGCCCAACATCAATACCTTCGGTCTTGTCAATGAGAACGAACAGAAGACAAAGAAGGTCAAGACCTATATTCAGATTTTTGTCGCCAGTCTTCTGACAGGACTCATCAATCCCTATACCTACAAACTATACTACTACTTCTTCCTGACAAACAACGAGGCTACAAAGAAATATGTCTCGGAATGGCAACCGTGCGAGCTCGCCGATATCGTTGCCTTCTTCTGTCTGGCATTTCTGTTCATTGTCTTTGCCTCGCACAAGAAAGTCCGCATCACGGAATTTCTGCCGATACTTTGCTGTCTGATTCTTACATCCCGCTATGTACGAATCCGCACCTATCTTCTGATTGTCACTACGCCTTTGATTTTCCGGTTCCTCGCCGTCATGATGAATGAGCAGGAAAACAAGATGTGGAAGACCGGCGGCAGGCCAACGGAAGGGTTCACAGGCCAGGCGAAGAGGAGTACAATTCTCACCTTAGTTGTGCTGGTCGCCGCCATCGTTCTCTATGCTCCCTTTGTTATCAATGACCCTGACAAGACCTACGACAAGATGGACCCTGTCTTTGTGCAGGAGCTTCACGAACTAAATCCTCAGCGCCTATACACGGGCTATAACGACGGAGGCTTAGCGATATACCATGGGTTCCAAGACTTCGCAGACAGCCGCGCAGACCTGTATCCGGACGATGTGATAGACGCTTCTATCTCGATGGGCACTGGCTCGGAAAGTGCTACTGAACGCACGGTTCAGGATACTCTCGATAAGTGGGATTTTGATGCCGTTCTGCTCAATCGCTCTCAGCATAAGCTGTGCATCGAAGTCATGGACCTGCTTCCTGACTGGACCCGCGCTATTGAGTCTCAATACTATGTTGTGTTTGTCCCGAAAACATAATAATATATTCTCGCTCCCTGGCATTTTTGCCGGGGAGTTTTTTGTTTTGGTAAAAACAGAGAAGATTTTGGTGCTTTCTGGCTGGTTCCCGCTCTGAGCACTGATAGAGCCAGGTTGTTCTGCGCTAACATTTGTCGAATCATAGTTGTATTCAATACACCTGATTCACTTGTGCAACTTGCTATATACCCCTGCCCGCACCCACTTGCGGATACTTGCGAACCGCAGATAATGGGAAATAAGCAACTAAAATCACAGTATGATGTGTCCGCAATGCAATGGAACGCCATATATAGGGGTATCACAATGCAAGCTGCAACTGCTGCTACAATCGAATATACCGATTATCCCGAGTGCGAGCGCCGTATTTACCCTACGGAGAACGATATTGCGTTCTACAAGACCTACGAGTTCTGCGAAGCAGAGGGCGCTCTTCAGGTGTACTCTAAGCCCGAGGGTGTCGGACACAAACTTAGTGCCATTCGTCAATTTGCCCCGAACACTATCATGCCGGAATTGCATAGCATCTTCACAAAGACCAGTGAAAAGTCGAATCGGCTCACATACTATAACTGCACCACGAACCTGTACATCACAAATAACACGGCGTACTGGGCTAAATCCCTGCGCGAGAGCGGTATTCGTACAGACTCCCGTATCTCTCAGCTGATTTCTCTAGGCTTTGATATCGACTGTCATGAGGAGGGCGTCCCTCTCTATTACAGTGATGGCATCTGCAAGATGCTGACCACCGCCATTTATAATGGGGCTCTTCCGGAAGGCTTTGTTGTCAATACCGGACGCGGCGCAGCTTACTGGATTTTCATAGACCCTGTCAATCCGAACAACAAGCACGCCCTGAAAATCTATAAGCGGTTACATACCAAGATTCGCACGATGCTGAAAGCGGAGATTGTGAATTGGGGCGACAATTTCCTGTACGCTTCCGTAGACGATTCCGTTAAAGGCATCAATCATATTATGCGTCTGCCTGGCACTTTCAATACGAAGGCCGGGCGCTGCTGCCATGTCTATCATGCCCCTGCAGTGGGATACCGGCTCAATGACCTGTATGTCCTTGCAGATTCTATCGATGTTGAGTGGCGCATCGTGGACGATACAGTCGTCTCGAACCGCGAAATCTTCAATACCACCGATGAGCAGGAGCTTGCATGGGCAAAAAAACGCTTTGCGAAGCGTATTCTCGAATGGAATACGGAGCGCTCGGTCGTTTCTGCCAGAAGTATCGCAAAACCCCAGTCTGAGATTGCCGAACGCTGCATCACACAGCGCTGGGATGCGGTTATCGATTTCCTGCGCAGAAACACGACCCCTGTTGGAAAGCGGCATACTGTGCTGCTGTACTGCTTATCTACAGCATGCGATTATCACCAAGCTGCGTCTTTGGAAAAGGCACAGCTTATTAACTCTACCTTTGCGGAGCCGCTTCCGGACAAGGAAGTTGCAAAAATCGTCAGCTGGGTGAAGCATCCGTTCAAGGATGAGACCATCGCTGAGGCTCTTGGTCTGACAAAGGAAGAGTTCAAGAATCTACGCATCAGCACTTTCAAGAAGAAGATGGATAGGAGCCGTCAGACCCATGACGGGATTCTGTACCCGGTTGCCAGCTCCGCTACTGACCGCAAGATGCTCGGCGTTCTGATTGACCACAAGGTCATTCCGGATTACCGTATCCGCAACCATAGAAAAATCTGGGAAGCGGCACAAAAGCGCGAAGCCAAGAAGACAATGTACGATACCATCATCGAGCTCTTTGACAAGGAAAAACTGAGCATCAAGCAGATTGCTGAAAAACTCAAAATCGGCATCGATACTGTCAAGCGTCAGGCTGCAATTCGCGGTGTTGATATAGTGGACGAAGAGAAGAAGCGCCGTATGCGCCGTTCACTCGAGATGCAGGCACTCTCAGGAGAGGGTTGGAGCGTAAAGGCGATTGCGGAACTGTTCAAGTGCCATGTAGCGACTGTCTACCGCGCTCTGCAGGAAGTCATTGAGCAGACGGCCGAGGAACTTGAGCGCTCGATTCGCGCAGCTGCTGACAGGGTTGTCGAACACACGAATGAACTCAAAGTCAAGGCTGTTGAGGCAGTCGAGCAGATGAAAAATCCGTTCCTGCCCGTTCTCGAAAAAGCCGAGCTGCGTCTTAACCTGTACGCCAAACAGAAGACCATCGACCGAATCACGAAGCCGTTTCAGGATGCTGGTTACCTTCCTGCAACGCTCGCACTGCCCCGCAAACAGGTCGTTGAAAGCAGCAACTTGAGCGTGGCTGTCCGGCTCGGCGGCGACTACCAGACCGTCTGCTCGATGGATGAGTTGCTGCTGGATGAGTTCCGGCCGAAGCGCGTGGACTACTCCAAAGCAAACCTTTGGCTCGCAGAACCCGATGACGACCCAGAGGATTTTGAGCCTGATTTCCCAGATGACGCCGCGTTCCAGATGTCTGCTGAGTGTCTGGGTGAATACGATGACGAAGTATCCAGCAGGTGGTAAAACCGCTTGCTGAGCCCGTTTTGTTTCGCAAATTTACGCAAAATGGTGGCAATAAGAAAACAGGTATTGTGCGGCCCTAGATATATAGAGCTCTATAAGATTAAAGAGAGTCTTAGATTTTTTTGAAAGAACCGGAAAGAGCAGGAGAATGGTTAAGAAAGCACCGGAGTCCCTGAGAGTGCCTGAGAGTGCCTGTGGGTGGAACCTGAGTGGAGTAGGGTGGCTACGCAAACACTTAAGCTCAAACTCCCGTAGGCCGCCGTATGGCGGCAACTGCGTTTTCGCAGGTAGTAGCCAATACAACGGCGAACACCTAGCGCAGCTGCGCGTAACTGCGCGGTGAGGGATAGCAGGAGTCCACGGAACCGGGAAGCACCTGTAAGCCCCTGGTTGCCCCAGAAAGCCCCGGTTCGGCACTAGACCTCTGAACCTCCCCTGAGCGCACCTGATAGCCTTGGAGCGGCACCAGCCTGCCTCGCAGCTGAACCCTCTCGGCACGGCACTTGCACGCTGGCACACGACCGGCTACCGTTCGGCACAAGGCTACCACAGCACCGGAACTAACACTCCCGCGTTCCGGGTCCATCACATCCGGGCATTCAGCACTGTTTCGACAGAGGTCGCATGCGGGAATCGCCGCCTATGCTCTGCCAGGGCGAAGAACGCTTAGGGCAGACGAGCCTGTCGTAGCCGAGGCGTATGTTTACCCTACTTACGGCTGCAACCCGAATTCGGGGCATCTCTGCCTGTCTCAGCAGTGGGTCTCGCACAGAGCACGGTTCAAACTTAACGTACTGCAGTCGGATTCAAGCAGCCGTTTGCTCTCTGGTGCATAGTTTCCCGCACGAGCGTCTATGCCAGCACGGCTATCTCGGTCAAGGCATAAACTTACCCTCCTGCGGTGTACGGCTCGAATTTGAGGCATCTCCGCCTGCATCAGAAGGGTGTAGCTGGGTATCGCTCGAAACAGACCCACATACAGGGCTTTTGAGCGGGAACGATATAACTTGCACCAGTAAAAGTAAATTGTGAACAAAATGCAACTAAATCGCATCATGCTTGTATTCAGTACACCTCATTTGGTATAATGTGGATGTGACGAAGAAATGTAGTTTTTGGAGGAGTTTTCGTGGCAAGGTATCAGTATATACGACTTTGTTCCGTCAAAGACCGGACATGTCCGTATGCGGTCCGCACACAAATTTCCTACTTCAAGGCTCTGATTCGTCACGAACACTACTGCTGTCTGCTCCGCTGCGGCGGTTGCGAAAAGCAGAAAATCCATAAAGAGAGGGTGAACGGGTGATGAATGCAGTCCTTGCGTTTCTGGACGCCTATCGCGGCGTGATTCTGATTGCCACCGTCGTCATCATTATGGCGATTGAATGGGCGGGACGGCAGGGAAGTCTTTGGCTCATGGAGAAAGCGTTTGGTGTCGAATTTGCGGAACGCTACGATACACGCTGGACAGCAATAGGTGTCATCCACCACGAACTCTCGCACCTTCTGGTCGCTCTTTTCACCGGCGCACGCATCGATAAGTTCCGGCTCTATCGTTTCAAGCGCGAGGAAGGAGATAAGGCGCTCGGGTATGTCAACTACACGCCGCGAGGACTGTTCCTGCTTCCGCTGCTCCAGAAAACAGCCATCGGCATTGCCCCGGCACTGTTCGGAAGCCTCAATGTCTGCCTGCTCGGCTGGTACATCATGCAAGTTTGGCAGAACGGCGGGACTGCCGCTGCTCTTTGTGAACCTGGTGTATGGGTCGCTGCCATACTCATGGCACAGATAGCCTATCATTCCTGTCCGAGCGCTCAGGATATCAAGGGGTCCTGGATATCGATTCTGTTATTTGCACTGCTCATTGCATTTTCGAGTTTTCGGTATTTCACCCTTGACCTTTCTCTCTGGATTATCCGCACAGTCCTGGTTGCGATGGGAGTGTCCACTGCACCGGCTGTTGTGATAAGCATACTCTTCATCGCCGTGAACGGCGTAAAATATCTGCAGCATACTCTTGCTGCCGGGAGGTACTGATATTTTGATGTCATCCATCAATCCGAAAGAACTCTATCTGCGTATTGTCACTCAGCGCGGCACCCGTACACTGTGCCATGATATCGTAGTCTGCTGCGGAGAAGAAGAACTCACCGATGAACTCTGCGAGCGCAAACGCCTCGAAATCGTTGCCTGTATGCAGGAAGAACTCGAACCCGGTGAGAAAATCGTCAGCGCCGAGTATGTGTCGAAAGATTCCCTCACGCCCGCCGTCCGCGACAACGACAAGGTCGTGCAGTGGCGCACCATGGATTTCATTGCCTACGCTCTCTCGTATGCTTTCGATGACGATGGAGCAGCACACCCTCAGTTCGTACCGACCGTTTTGCTCCGTGTTCTCGTGAACGATAACCCCTGCACCATGAGCCTGCATGACCGTGAACATATCCGTGCGATGGCTGCAAACTATATTCTGGAAACCACGAAAACGCCCATCTACACGCTCAGCCTTATTTCGCCGGACCTCTACTGGAAAACGATGCGGCATGTTGCGGTGACTCGGAAGGACCGTAAGAACATCACTTCCCAGAATATCCTCATCAAGGTCGCAACGTTCAAAGAGGTGGAACGAGTCTCTCATATCCGCGTTGAGCATTTTGAAACTGAGGAACAGCAAAAGCAAAACAAAAACAACCCGTAAACTCTTGCCGATTCGTGCGAATTGCAGATAATGAAAATTAGAGGTGATTTGCATGAGTTGGCCCTGGGCTAAACGACATCCGATGCCGGAGCCTGCCGAATTTATCCGGCAGAATACTACAGCTTTGAATCCCGATATTGTATCCGGTACACCGAGCCCCGCACAGGGCTCTTATCCGAGATTGCCGAGCGAGTTCGTATTGCCCGGTGCCGGAACGGAATCGTTTGACAGGAACCGTGAAGTTTCAGCTGCTTGTCAAAATATGACTGCCACAATCCTTGCAGGATTTCCTGACCCGGACGACGAGTTCTACAAGACCTTGATTTCCGGTGCGCTTCGTATCGGCATCGAATACCTGCTCGTCGGCGGCGGAGAACAGGAACTGCAGTGGCAGGAAGTATATATCTTCTTCCGCAACGAGATGCCTGAGACTATCGAGTCTCTCATGAATGTCGATGTTGACGAATACCAGAACCTGAAAGATGCGGTCGTTCCGTTCAAGGCTTTTGCCGATAAGGCACGGCGCGATGCGGCATCTGCTGCACTGTGGGGATTGTTCGGATACACACACGGGTATCTGAAATTTCTGAATATCCAAGAATATTAAATAACTGTTGTTTTGCAAAAAGGAGAAAGCTATCATGTCCATTCTGAAAAATCTGTTCGCTGCTGTCGGCGCTGTTACCCTCGGCGCTGTTGCTGTCGGTGTTGTGCTTGGTGCCACAACGGCCATGACCGCCGATGACGATGACTTCGACCTCGATGAACTGCGCGATGACGCTCCCTGCGGCGGTTGCCGCAAATGCGCCGAAAAGAATGCCGAGAAGGATGCCGACAACGAGGACGAGGATGACGAGCCGGTCGTTCTGGTCCATGTCGTGAAGGTTCCTTGCTCCATGCCCGAGGAGAAAGACAAGAACGGCGAGAAGAAGGCTTCTGACGCTGATGCCGAGAAGGTCAAGGAGAAACCCGCTGTGAAGGTCGAGGAAAATCCCACCGAAAAGGCAGAAGAGCCTGAGACTTCCGCTGAGGCTGAGGAGGACAAGGCCGAGAAGCAGTAAAAGGGGGATGCCGTATGAACATCGATAATCGCATCAATATCGTTGCCGGACGCCCCGGAGCCGGTAAGACGCTCTGGGCGGCGCGAGAAGTAGTCGATTGCTTGCGGGATGAGAACAATATTGTCCTGTACATTGGCTTTGACCAGGAATTTGACCGCATCTGCAGGATGGTTCGCGCCAAGTACGGCAACGCCCCGCACGGGCGGCTGCTGTTCGCGTTGCAGGATGGTGCCGGTGAAGCAATCGGCAAGTCCGTAGACCTTGCAAACTTTCAGGCGCAGGGTTTTGCGATGGCAGACCCCGAGAGCGAGGAAGCGCAAAGCCGGAAACCGATGGTGTTCCTGTTTTATGACCAATGCCGCCACGACATCTTCAACGGCAGACGCGAACTGCTCAAAGCTGCTGCGAAGGCTGGCGTACATGTGTATGTTTTGTGCCAGCGATTCAGTCAGGTAGACCGCAATGATATCGACTGGCTGAATGAGCAGTGCTCCGCGTATATCATCTCAAAACACCGCGAACCTCGCCCGGCAACGGACGAAGAAATCCGCGACAAATTCAGATAACATTCCTGCCCGGCAAACCAATGCCGGGTTTCTTGTTACCTGAACATCAGAAATTAGACGCTGTATCGAAACACAAAGGAGGGATTCCGCATGGGCAATTTATTTGCCGAAGCAAAGCTTAAAACTGCACTCGCAAACGATACTTATACCGACAAAAAGGAAATCGTATCAAAAGCCGGGTATTTGCTCGGCGTTGATAAGAACATCTTTGATTCCGGAGAGTTGCTGTCGGAAATTTACGAAGAACTCGAAAAAAATCAGGATGCGCGGATGGTGCGCAACTTATGTTTTCTATTTACCTGCATCGAGCACTGCTATAAGCAGCTGCAGATGCAGATGGTAAACGACCTCAAAAACCTGCATTCAATGGATATGACAAAGGCAGCAACCGAAGCACTGCGCAAGGACGGGCTTGATATCGTCAAAGCAAATTGTACGCTGGACGAATACCGGCCCCGAATCGCGGCGGAAATCGCGAATCGTATTCAGGGTTGCAAGGATATCTTCCCGATGTGGGTGCCGTGGGAGTATATTCGTCAGATGTTTTCGTTCCCGACCAAGACGAAGGACAGGGCGCAGGAAAGAGCGTGGCTGTACTACAACGAGAATATTATCAGATTCCCGTACAATGTCTTCCTCAACTGGCAGTTCAAGACTGACGAGGGCGGAAACCTTCTGGGCAGTGATGAACAGTTCCTTATCCGGCTGTATGCTCAGAACGGAGATACCTTCTGCGACTACGACAAGGTTCGCGGGGAAAGCAAACAGACACAGCAGAATGTCGAGCAGTTCCTGCTTCATTCCGTCCGCTCTGAAATCCTCGTGGACTGCGAGAACTGTGACCCGTTGAAGTTCTTTGCTGTGCTGCAGAGCCTTTCTCCTGAGGCTATCGGGAAGATTCAGAAGATTTTCCTGTTCGATGATGTGAACGCTTCGTCCATCTGGGGACTCGTGGAGCATTATACGAAAGCCAAGGTGGACCGGTTCATGACGCAGCGCGTTGTGGAAGGAAAGAGCGTTGTCGATATGACGGTCGCAGTCTGCTGCTGCCAGGAGCACTACGATAAGAAAATCGACAGCTTTCTTCTGTTCTCCTCAGACTCCGATTATTGGCCGCTCATCAACAATGTCGTAACGGCCAGGTTCTTGATGATGTTCGAGCGGGAAAAGACCAGCAAGGCTATCGTAAATAAGATGCGGGAACATCATGTGCTCTACTGCTATACGGACCAGTTCTGCAAGGCGGGAGACGCATACCGGCTCCGCAACGATGCTCTGGCGCTCGAATGCGCATCCTATCTCAAGCAGCAGCTGGGAAGCTGCAACATTGAGGATATGCTGCAAAGCGCCTATGGTCAGACGCGCATCGAGATGACCGAGAAGGAGAAGGAGTTGTTCCGGAAATCTCTGGTCGATAAGCTGCGCATCACGATGGATACCGAAGGAAATCTCAGTATCGGGTTAAGCTAAAGCGAAAACAGCACACCGTTTCGGAAAATTTGCCTGGCGGTGTGCTGTTGCTGTTGCGTGCGAATTGCCATATACTGAATACACAAAACCCGATTTTTGCACGGAGGCATTTTTTCATGGGAAAGATTCTGGTAATCGCCGAGAAACCATCACTTGGAAGAAGTATCGCAGGCGCTATTTCATGGTGGAAGGGCGAGAAGTTCGAGAGGCAGGGAAAAGACCGTAATACATGGCTCGAAAGCGATAACTATATCGTGGTATCCCTGGTCGGACACCTGTATGAACTGATAGACTTCGATGCGTATTTTCCCGGCTATGACCCCGCTGTGAAACAGCCATGGGATTTGAAGAAACTGCCGTTCTTCCCCGATGACTGGAAGTTTAAGTTTGAGGGCAAGGAAAAAGTACAGGGCCTAATCAAGGTCGCCAACCAGCAGATGAACCGCAAGGATGTGGATGCCATCTACAATGCCGGAGACCCGGATAGAGAAGGGCAGTGGCTTGTCGATGAAGTGCTTCTGTATGGCTTGAAAGCCCCCAAGACGATTTATCGGCTCTGGCTTCCTGATACTACGAACAAGACCATTAAGCAGGCCTTCGAGACAGCCAAGCCCAATGCCGGATACGTATCCTTGTCTTCTTCTGCTGAGACGCGCAGTGAGATTGATTGGCTGCTCGGCATTGAATTAACACGGTATGTATCCATCAAGGCCGGTGGCTTTACCCGTATCGGGCGCTGCGTATGTCCTATCGTACAGCATATCATCGAACGTGAGAAAGCCATCAAGGAATTTGTCCCGAAGCCGTACTCGGCTGTTTCCAGCAAAGAAAAGACGAACGGCGAGGAAATTGAACTCACGAGTAAACGGACATTCGAGGAAGGACACGAGGCCGAGGCGCAGGCGCTGGCAGATGCTTTCAACAAAGCCGGTGCCACAGTGACCAATATCAAGACAGAGCGCAAGACCGTCAATCCCGGTAAGCTGTTCTCGATGAGCGATTTGCAGAGTTTTGCCTGCAAAGCCGACAAGACATTGTCTCCTGCCGATGTGCTTGCCGCCACGCAGGCGTTGTATGAGGGAGGGTATGTTACCTATCCCCGTACCAACAGCAGCTATCTGGCAACGAATGAGACCGTCAAGGTCGATGCCGCGATACGAGGTCTTGCACAGAACGGTATTACAGGTCTTGTCAATAAACCGAAACTCAAAAGCATCTATGATGACAGCAAAATCGAAGCACACTCTGCTATCACACCGACAGGAAAATGGCCTGCATCCCTTACCGGAACACAGAAAACGGTCTTTGACTGTATCTTGAACCGGTTCTGTGCTGTTTTCTGTGAAGAAGCCTGTACAGTAGACCGCACAACCATCGTGATTCACAGCTATGATGAGGATTTTATCCTGAAAGGTGATGTGCAGGTAACTCCCGGCTGGCGAAAGTTCGAGAAACCTACGAGTGGAGACAAACTCCTTCCGAAACTTAATAAGGGCGATGCCGTAAACATCAATTTCAAGACGGTAGGGAAGATGACCACGCCTCCGAAGCGGTATACGGTTGAGTCTCTTAACAACTGGATGGTTGCGCCGATGCGCGGTGCCGAGACTGTCTCTTATACACATCTGACGCTGCCGACGACTCCTTACGTGTAGAT
>ENA-OZKH01000754-OZKH01000754.1-human-gut-metagenome-genome-assembly--contig:-NODE-754-length-11200-cov-11.266846_pt1 | contig 11200 bp, 13 predicted proteins | sample MGYA00244180_ERZ653758 | MGnify/ENA primary metagenome ERZ653758 (study PRJEB26926, sample SAMN06165252) | human gut metagenome | biome: ENVO:00009003; feature: ENVO:2100002; material: ENVO:00002003...
CTGGCGGTATCTAACTGATTAACATTTCAACAAAGAAGCTGTGGTTGGAGCCTCCCGAAAACCGTCTTTGCGGTAGGTGATGTTCCACCAATCCACAGCATCCTGAACTTATTGTAGCATTCCGCTGGAGAGCGGTCTATAAATACTACTATTTTATTATACGAGGTGATGACAGTGCAGGAAGAAATCGAACAGAAATCATTCAACATTATGATCTCCACCACAAAGCTGTCTGCCCGGACCGTCCTCCGGGCGGTCAAGGCGGCGCTTCGGCTGTACCAGTCCAAAGCATCCCAAGGCAAGCAAAGCGTCCGCACTCTTTTGCGGCAGAACCGGGGCGTGTCCAGCGTGGAGATCAGCAAGACCGGCATCCGTGGGCTGGAACGCTATGCCAAAAAGTACGGCATCGACTACGCCATCCGCAAGGACAACTCTGAAATGCCGCCCCGGTATCTGGTCTTTTTCAAAGCCCCAGATGTGGAGGCATTTAATGCGGCTTTCAAAGAATATTCCGCATCCCTTCTGAGTAAAACCAAGCGACCCTCTGTACTGGAAAAGCTGCATGAGCTGGTGCAAGCCGCAGCAGAACTTCCCGGCAAGGTGCGCCGTAAGGAACAGGAGCGTGGGCTGTGACAACAAAAAAGCTGACGAAGCTGCTTGCGCTGTATCTTCCCTATATCCTGCTTGGACTGGTGGCAACAAACTTCGGTGAAGCATGGCGGCTGGCCGAGGGCAAAGAACTGGGCGATAAAATTATGGCGATGATGGGAACTATTCCGCTGGCCTTTGCAAACCCTCTGCCCAGTCTGCATCCGCTGGATTTGCTTATTGGCTTTTCCTGCGGCGCAGGACTACGGCTTGCCGTATATTTGCGGAGCAAAAATGCAAAGAAGTACCGACACGGCATGGAGTACGGCTCTGCCCGGTGGGGCAATGCCAAGGACATCGAGCCGTTCATGGCTCCCAAATTTTCCGACAATATCATTTTAACCAAAACAGAACGGTTGATGATGAGCAATCGTCCCCCCGACCCCAAGAACGCCCGAAACAAAAACGTGCTGGTGGTCGGCGGCTCCGGCTCTGGCAAAACGAGATTTTGGCTGAAGCCGAACCTCCTGCAATGCCACAGCTCCTATGTGGTCACCGATCCAAAGGGTTATAATTATCGAGGACAAAGCAAAGATGCGTTTACAAAATCAGAAAAGTATCGTATCTTTGTTACATATCGTATTCCCACTAAAAATAAAAGAAGGTGAAACTATGGCAAAATCCAACCAAGGAAAAATCACGGCACTGTACGAAAGGCTTTCCAGAGATGATGAGCTGCAAGGTGAATCTAACAGCATTCTGAATCAGAAAAAGTATCTGGAAGATTACGCTCGCAAAAACGGCTTTAACAACATCCAGCATTTTACGGACGATGGATACAGTGGAACGAATTTTAACCGTCCCGGCTTCCAGTCCATGATTGCCGAAATCGAAGCCGGGCACATTGCAACTGTCATTGTAAAGGACATGAGCCGTTTCGGACGCAATTATCTGGAAGTTGGATTTTATACAGAAATTCAGTTTCCTTCAAAGAGTGTTCGGTTCATCGCTATCAACAACAATGTTGACAGTGCCAATCCCACGGACAATGACTTTACTCCGTTCCTGAACATCATGAACGAGTGGTACGCCAAGGATACCAGCAATAAAATCCGTGCCGTTTTCAAATCGCGGATGCAGGATGGCAAACGGTGCAGCGGCAGTATTCCCTACGGTTATAAGCGGGTTCCCGGCGATAAGCAAACCCTTCATGTAGATGAGGAAGCAGCTTCCGTTGTCCGCAGGATCTTCGATATGGCAGCCAGCGGTGCCAGTCTTGCACAAATCGGCCAGACGCTTTCGGATGAAAAAGTGCTGATTCCGTCTGCATATGAAGAACGGTATCATCCTGAATCTGCTCGGCACCATTCGTACCACGACCCCTATCGATGGAATACGACCACCTTGACCTATATTCTTGACCGGCAGGAATACCTCGGCCATACAGTGCTATGTAAAAGTATCCGTGAGAACTTCAAGTTGAAAAAGCGCCGTGCTGCAACCCCGGAAGAAAGGATTATATTCAAAAACACTCATGAGGCTATCATCGACCAAGAAACATGGGATAAAGCACAGAGGCTGCGCAAGAGGAATCCGAAAAAACTTCCGAGTGGAACATACTCGCACCGGTTAGCCGGAATGGTATTTTGCGCCGACTGTGGCTCCCGAATGAGCTTTTCCAGCCCCGAATCCAAACATCGGGATTCTGATGTGGTGTATGATTCGGATTCTTCATGGCAGTGCAGCAAATACCGTAATATGTACGTTTCCTGCACATCCCATTTTATCAAGACCTCAACCATTGAAGCCGCTATTCTCAATGCAATCAAAGCGATGACAAAAGAAATTATTGAAAATGAGGATGAATTTGCCGAGCAGCTTCAAGTTGCATGGGAAAACCAAAACACACAGGTATCTTCCGAGAGTAAAAAAGAACTGCATTCAGTTCAAAAAAGAATAAACGAGTTGGACGCTTTGATTCGGAGCCTATATGAAAACAGCGTCTTAGGAAAAATCCCAGAACGACAGTATCAGCGGTTGATGGCGCAATATGATGAGGAACAAGCTGTCTGCGAAGCTCGCATTGCTGAGTTGAAGAAAGAACTGGACGTCGTTGAAACAACGAAAGTTGATCTGAAACGCTTTATCAAACTGATTCGGAAATACAAGGACTGTGAAACGCTGACAGATGAAATGCTGTACGAACTGGTAGAAAAAGTGGTGATTCATTCCGCATCTGGCGGACGGACGATTTACCGTCAGCAGCAAATCGACATCTACTTCAATTTTATCGGTGATACGTTCCCTAGTCAAATTGAGATTAGTCGCGGCGACAAGAAAAATCTTACAGAACAGCAACTTGCCAAGCGTAAGAAATATCAGAAAACTGCCGGGGAAAACCGCAAAAAGAAACGTGCTGCTCTGCGTGAAGCTGCTAAAACTGATCCACAGGCGGCAGCAGAGTATGAAGCCCTCTTGCAGAAAGGCCGTGAACGATGCCGCAAGTATGCCCAAAATAAAAAGCTGGCTCAACAGGAGTCTGCTGATACAGTCCCCATTCAATTTGAACCATCTGAAGAAATGAAAGGAGAATCCGCATGAACGAACTGAAGAAATCCATCCATGACAACGCTAACGGTCTGGACTACACCCTTGTCAACGACCACTATCTGCCGAACCTGACTGCAGCAGCCCCGGCAGAGCACCCCACCGGGCGGTGGGGTCGCCTACATAAGATGTACCTGAAGGAACAGCATCCCATCCGGTACAATCAACTGCTCCTGTCCGGTGAGCTGGGCGGCTACCTTGCCAAGCTGGACAAACAGGCCGAAGAACAGCTTGCATTGACCGTCCGGCAGATGCAGGAAGCCGAGGGCGTGACCGAAGCCCTGAAAGCTGCCGATCAACTGGAATGGGTGCGCCGGATGAACAGCATCCGCAACCGTGCCGAGGAAATCATCAAGTCTGAGCTGATTTTTGTCTAATACAATATCGCATCTCTGACCGCCCTGCACAACGCACGGCGGTCTTTTTTGTTACATCGGGTCTGCACAGGGCAGGCCCTTTTTTGATACGGAGGAACAAGCCTATGAAACTGACGTTTGAAGAAAAGAAGCTGCTCTACACCTATGGCTGCGCCGATCTGGAGTTGACCCACAAGCGGCTGTACGAGATCGCCGGGCTGACGGTTGACCCCGACCAGAACAAGCTGGTGCTTGACTTCTGCCGGAAGCTGGAGGACGAAACGCTGGCAGACTGGTACGACCAGATGTTCTACTTCGTCCGTGCCGAGATGGAGCATTATACCATGATGCAGAAAATGTCACGGGACATCGAGGAGGACGAGGACTGGGGCCCGACCATCTTTGACGAATCCGAGGAGGAAGAACTGATTGACGATGTTTAAGCTGGAAACCATGATCTACGCCAGCGAGGACGGGACAAGCAGCGTATTTACGCTGAATCCCGCCTTGCAGAAGCAGCTTGATGCCCTTGCAGCGCAGCACCCGGAGGTGTGCCAGAGGAAAGCAAGGGGCGAAGCCGGTGGGGTGACGTATCAGGTCAGGGGTGCAGCACTGGCTATCCAGCCGGTGCGGGGCACCGATCTGCTATGGTAAAATAATCTCCAATCGGCTACCGTATCCCTGCAAGTCATCATTGGTTTGTGTAAACACAAAGAAGCGGCGGCTCTGAAAATTGAGCCGCCGGTTCAAAATGGGCGCGCGGATATGTCTGCTATACGACGGCTTTTTTTCTTTTGCCGTCGTGCGGCAGGTGTTTTTACTTTTTATTCTTTTGTGCTACATGGACGATTATGGCAACTAAAATAATTGCGGCGACCATACCAATTAAAGGAAGCCATGTGTCGGTGATGCTTTGCAATACGGCATTCCAGTTTACATTTTCGGGCAACATAGTTTAGACCTCCAATTCTCGCTGTTCTGTGACAATACGTTTACAGGAAAGATACGTTGCAAGGAAATAGCTTCCGTAGACAAGCAGAAAAAGAACGATTGTCAGTCCGATATTGGTTGCGATATGGATGTTCATAAATTCTTCCACCACAGCCATTGCTTTGCCAATCAGGAAAGCAGAATACACGCCAGCGACGACTAGCGGAATGGCAAAGAACACGACTGTCTGCACAAAAAGCGTATGATCGATTTGCCTGCGGCTTGCACCCAGCTTTTGCAGCAAGCCATAACGATACACATTGTCGGTCGTTTCGGTAAGCTGTTTTAACGCTAGAAGTGCAGCGCAAATCAGCAAAAAGACCAACCCGATATAGCAGCAAAGGAAGCTCACCAAGGCATCAAGGCCGTAGAACGTCTCATACATCATGTTCTTTTCGGCATACCGATAGCCGTGTGTACTATCCAATCCAATCGGAATCATCTTTTGCAGAACTTCATTGGAATCTGCATCGGGTTTATATTGCACCAAAAGCACATTTACGTCTTTTTCAAGAGAAGCGGTGACGGAATCGGGAACGATCAAGGTGCCGCGGTCATTATTACCAACCGAAGTCATAACGTATGTTTCCTGCAAAACGTTATCTTCTGCACGCTGTAAAGTCGCCCCGCCAACCGTGATTTCCGGGTGGCTCTGCAATGCAGCAGCAACATACCGATACGTTCCATTGTAGTTGCAGTTCAACAGGTATTGGCCATCGTTCAGCGTGATGGGTGCTTTGTTCTGCATGGCTAAGGCACGATTCAAGTCCGAAATGGAGATTACGGAAACCTTGCTGTCAGGAACTTTTTCATCAATCGGCCAAAATTTGACTTTCTGTCCTTCAAATAGTTCAGAGTAGGTTATATCGGCCTCGTAAACACTGATTTGCTCTGTAGCTTTGGCGTAGTTGCTTATGGTAATATCGTGTGCAGCGAGATAGGCAGCAATATCGCTGTTCCCATCAACAGAAACATTGGAAAGCACGTTCAAATCATAGGGCGTTGCAGATTGGGACATTTTGTTCATAGCAAGCGCTGTGCTTGCGCCAATCGACACGGCGCAGATCGTGATGGTCAGCAATCCGCATACAACCGTTACCACAAGATAATTGGTTCGGATTTTGCTGCCAATCTGACGGACAAGGAACGTATTCAGACCCTTCAGGTAAAAGCATTTCCTTGCACTTGCTACTTGCATGAAAACGGTTGACAGCGAGTAGAACAGCAGAAAAGTTCCCGCGACCAATGCCGCCGCTGCCAACTGGAACAGATTATTTTCATGCGATGGCAGAATCCCGTTTTTGTTGAACAGTGCGGCAGAAATTCCGATGCAAAGCAGCGAGAGCAGGAATAGACAAACCGGCAAGATACGGTTTTCAGTCTGCATACTTTCGTTTTTTCTGCCGTCCGTCAACAGGTCAATCAATTTAACATTGGTGACAGACCGAATATTGAAAAGCATGACGATAAAAAAGATGATTGTGAAACACAACACGGTCTGGCGAAGCGCTCCGGCTGAAAACACGATCCGAAACTTTTCAAGATTGATTGCAAAAAGCCGCAATGCAATCAAAGAAAACCCTTGCGAAAAGAAAAAGCCCAAAAGCAATCCTGTGCCCAGCGCAATGATGCCAACACAAAGCGTTTCGCCTGCAAACAACCGGGAAATACGCCCTTTTTTCATGCCGAGCATCATATACACGCCCAATTCCTTTTTGCGGCGTTTCAATAAAAACTGGTTGGCATAAAGCATCAGGAAAGCCAGAACAACGGCAATCATAGTGGAAAGCGTAGAAAGCATAATGCCGAGCTGACGATATAAGAGCGTACCGGTTATGCCCATATTGGAAAAAGCTGGCTGGTCAGAAATGGAATTGAATGCATAGAACAAACTGACCGAAAGCGTCAAGGTAAGAAAATAAATCAGATAGTCACGAATGTTCTTGCACACATTTCGGAAAATCAGCTTATACGTGTTCACTCTGTTCACCTCCCAAGACGGAAACTACTTCCAGAATTTTTGTAAAAAATTCTTTGCGCGTATCCATCCCACGATGCAGTTCGTTGAACACCTGCCCATCTTTGATAAACAAAATGCGATTGCAATAGCTGGCAGAAAAAGCGTCATGTGTTACCATGAGAATCGTTGCAGAAAGCCGTTCATTCAATTCGGTCAACATTGTCAACAACATTCGGGAAGAATTGGAATCCAGTGCGCCGGTCGGCTCATCTGCCAGTACGATGGCGGGATTTGTCACCATCGCTCTTGCAGCAGCTACTCTCTGTTGCTGACCGCCAGACATCTGATAGGGATATTTATCCAATACATCCTGAATGTTCAGCGCTTGGGCAATCTGTGGAATACGCTGCTCTATTTCACTGGGTTTGGCACCTGCGATGGAAAGGGCCAGAGAGATATTTTCATAGGCGGTCAAGGTGTCCAGAAGATTGAAATTCTGAAAAATAAATCCCAGCTTTTTTCCTCGAAAGTCTGCAAGCTGTGCCCCGTGAAGCGCCGTGATGTCCTTTTCTTCTACATAGATATGACCGCTGGTGACGGTATCAATCGTGGAAATGCAGTTCAGCAAGGTGGTTTTGCCAGAGCCGGAAGCACCCATGATGCCGAGAAATTCTCCTTTGCGAACAGAAAAAGAAATGTGGTCGATGGCTTTTGTCAGGTTGCCTTTGTTACCGTAAAATTTTTGGATGTCATCCACCCGTAAGATCGTATCGCCCATAGGTCAGGCTCCTTTCTCAAAAGCGCTTTGCTTTTGTGCTTTTACTCTACCACAAGGAATTTTCCGATGCCATTAAATTGGATTACATTTGTATTACCAAAATGTAAGGTTGAAAAAAGCGAGGCTTTACAGCCCCGCCGCCTGCAAATAGCTTTCCGTAGGAAAAACCATCGTCACAGTCGTTCCCTGTCCCGGAACGCTGGAAATAGAAAGTGAGATATTCATTTTTCGACATAGCCTTTGGCTCAAGTACAAACCAATGCCGGTTGATTTGGAATAACGGCGGCCGTTTTCACCGGTAAAGCCTTTGTCGAACACGCGCGGCAAGTCAGCAGCAGAAATACCAATGCCATTATCGGAAATGAAAAGAGATACCGTGTTTTTCTCTGCTCTGGCTGAAAATTCAACTTGTAAATTATCTTTCCGATACTTGATAGCGTTGGAAAGAATCTGTCCGATCACAAAGGTGCAGCTCTTGCTGTCTGCGGCCACGGGAATATCCAGTTCCTTTAGAACCGGCTTTCCACCGACCTGAATCAACGGCTTTGAGTACGTTTTTAGCGCAGCGTACACCAATGCCTGCAAGGTGGTTTTCTCCACCTTAAAGTCCTTTTCCACATCGGTACTGCGGGCGTAATATAGCACCTGCTCCACATAAGCATCAATTTTCCGCAGTTCATCGTCAATTCGCAGTGTGGTGGGATTCTTTTCATTTTCAACGATCAGCCGGGCAGAGGTGATAGGCGTTTTGATTTCATGCACCCAAGAATCAAGGTATTCCCGATATTCACGGTTCTCCTGTTCTGCACAGGCAAGCTGGTCGTTCTGGTATTTGTTGCAACACCGCAGAACATCTACCAAAATCTGCCCCTCTAAAAAATGAGGCGGCACCAGTAACTCGCCTAAAAGAGTTTTTATGTCCATCTGCTCTGTCATTTTTTGAAGCAGATTATAAAAACTCTGCTTGCGGAAAAAATCATACAGCAGCGCTGTACTGTACGCTGCAAGTAAAATCACCTCGGCAAACAGAATAAACACAGCAGGTGTTTCAATCAGCCAGAGGAGCGCAAGCAGCACGAGTGCAGCTACCAGCATACAAATCAGGGAAAAGATACGGTCAAGCAGATACTCGGATAACTTCATACGCAATACCCTAAACCACGTTTCGTTTCCAGATAGTCCGGCAGACCGATTTCGGTCAGTGCTTTCCGTAACCGAACGATGTTGACATTCAATGTGTTTTCGTCTATAAATTGTTCACTCTGCCAGAGTTCATCAATAATAGCGTCACGGGGAATAATGTTGCCCTTGTTCACCATAAGCAGGCGCAAAATCCCAAGTTCATTTTTGGTAAGTGATTTTTTGTTCCCTTGATAGCTGATTTCCGCCTTGAGCAAATTTAAGGTCAAGCCTTTGTGCGTGAGAACGATGTTGTCCTGTACTTCATAGGTCCGAGCCAGAAGTTTTTGGATTCGCGCCAAAAGAATCTGTGCATTGTACGGCTTTGCAATATAATCATCTGCGCCGATGTTCAAGCTCATCAACTCGTCAAAATCGCTGTTTCTGCTGGTAAGTACAATGATAGGAAGATTGGATTTCTGTCGGATTTCTCTGCATACTTGGAAACCATCCTGATAGGGCAGATTGATGTCTAAGAGAATCAAGTTAGCCCCTGATGAAAGAGCAGCTTGCACAATGTGGTGAAAATCATCGCTGCTGTCGCATTGGTAGCCGTACTTTTGAAGAAGCTGAACAAGTTCCTCGCGGATTGCCGGTTCATCTTCTATAATGAAGATTTTCATGCTCACACCTCCTAGACGTATTATATTCGTTATCTCAAAGAATACAAGGCGGTAAATATGAATTATAAAATGTTTGTAAACGAATAAAAGTTTTTGAAAAAGGAGCGTGATGCCATGACCCAACCCAAAACCGACCTTGCCTACCTCCGCAACGAAAAAGCCAAAGCAGAGCAGAAGCTGCGCTCTTGTCAGCACCGAGAGAGGATCCTTGAACGCCAGATGTCGGAGCTGAACCGGAGAGAGCGTGTGCATCGTCTTTGTACCCGTGCCGGAATGCTGGAAAGCTTTCTAGTCTGTCCGGGAGAACTGACCGACGATCAGGTGATGGAACTGTTGAAGATCTCGTTCCGTCAACCGGAAGTCGTGCTGGCGCTTGCAAAGATGGTGCATGACGTTCACGAACGCAGCAACGTCCAAAACCCTTTAGAATAAAGGGCGCAATTATACACCGTTCCGGTGAAATTGCGGTCTTGCAGACGGCTCGATGAAATCGAAGCTGGCGTTTGTGCGCCAGCCCGATTCCATCCCAAGGAAAACTGCATTTTCCTTGCGCTGCTTTGCAGCTATCCTTTTGCTCGCTACCATAAAACACGCATAGAAAAAGCCGATTGGAAACAGAAACATTTCCAATCGGCTTATCTTTTTGTTAGGCAGATTTCTTTTCAGCTAATGCCCGGACTTCCTCAATTGAAAGGTCGGTGTACTTTGCCACCTTTTCACAAGGCACACCATCTGCCAACATTGCCAACGCGTGTTTGATCGATGTTTCATGCTCGGTTTCATCCCGCATTTTTTCCATAGCTCTGCACATAGCTGCCACTCCCTTCGTATCTTCTTTGAAATAACGAACTCTCTGTGCCAAAATGGAATAATTCATATCCTTCGAGTTGGTACAGAAAAAGTCATGCATTAGTTTTCCCAATGCAGTTTCGTCTTTGATTTGTGAGTTCACATAAACGATGTGAGCCTGATCGTTGAAAAATGTTCCCGTTTCCCGAATTGTACGGTCAACATGATAAATTGGAAGGCCTGCCTTTAATACGTCATTTTCGGTGATAAAGATAACGTATGTTTCGTTCAGCGCATCGTAATCATCGCCCGCATCAGTCAGGTTTGCATCCAACAGGCTACTGTTGTACCGTGCACGCTTTTCACTAGCACCACGGTCACTACGCTGCACCTCAATATTATATGCACGGTTTTCCCGATCTACCGCCAAAATATCCAAACGAACGGAACGGCCTTGCAGATTTTTAATGCTGTACTGACCATGAACCTCTTTAACGGTCAAGTCATCACGTTTCAAGATGATTTGCAAAAGAAACTCAGCACAGGCACGTTCTTCAAACACCGCAGCCATGAAATCATCATCAATCAGACGTAAGCCACGCAACCGCTGCAAATCTTCTTCGTGTTTCCGTTCAAAATCCAATTCTTGTTGTGATTTTCTTTCCGACATCGGTTCACCAACTTTCTGCTTGCTTATTCAAGCTAATAATACCATAAGTTCGTGATTTTTACAAGTGAACGATTCAAATGTTATCGAGGGGGTGATGCCTATTCCGTGTCCGCATTTCAAAATTACCATCGTCAAGCGCAGCCAAGGGCAGTCCGCTGTTGCCGGGGCCGCTTACCAAAGCGGCGAACGGCTGTTCAGCGAGTACGACCAGAAAACAAAATTCTACAACAAGAAGAAAGAGCTTGTCCACGCCGAGATCATGCTGCCGTCCCATGCGCCGCCCGGATTTGCAGACCGTGCAACCCTCTGGAACGCCGTGGAAGCCGTGGAGAACCAGTGGAACTCCCAGCTTGCCCGGCGCATCGTGCTGGCGTTCCCGGTGGAGGTGCCGAAGGAGCAGTATTTGTCCATGATAAAAGAGTTTTGTCAGGAGCAGTTTGTTTCCAAAGGGATGATTGCCGACTTTGCCATCCACGACAAGGGAGATGGAAACCCACACGCTCACATTCTGCTGACGCTCCGGGCAATAGATGAACACGGCAAGTGGCTCCCGAAAGCCAGAAAGGTGTACGACCTTGACGAGAACGGTGAGCGCATCCGGCTCGCTTCCGGCAACTGGAAGTGCCACAAGGAAAACACGGTGGACTGGAACGACCAGAA